>UBJH01000020.1_pt1 | contig 144999 bp, 164 predicted proteins | sample 2193721 | NCBI WGS metagenome assembly UBJH01 (sample SAMEA4703186, study PRJEB27089) | metagenome | reverse complement strand
CGCAGATGCCATAGCAGGGAAAAGCATTAATATCAATAGTGCAACTGCTAACGGCGCCATTGACCATGTTTTTGTATTTAATCTGAATTTGTTTTTCATATATTATCCGCCCTATTTTAACGCCTCTTAATTACCAATTGTTTCTGATGTAGACAATTCCCATCATCAAAATAATCACAGTAATAAGTGATATCACTGAGTCTGTTAATCCAAATCCGGGAGACTTCTTTTGCTCTTCTTTTATAATCGATTCTATTACAGTTGTCTCATTCGAATTTTCCGTTATGTTAATAAAATTTGCAGTTTCATTAATTTCAATTGTATCTGTCGTACTAACGGGATTGGCTATTGTCTCATTTGTAGAGATATTTGTGTCTATGTTGACTGCTAATGCATATGCATTTAATGTCGTTATTGATAATATCGCTAATATCGCTAATATCGATAACTTCATATTCATTTTGTTCATATTCTCTCTACTTCTGTGTGTTAATTTTAAACTAAGATACCTTACTATCGAGGTACACTTAAACATTATGGTACTTATAATCATCATTATCATAAATGACATGGAAAAAGAAAGTAGTCAAACATAAATAAATAATACCAATAAAGTTATTTACTTTCAGAAACATTATGATGATACTAATAGGGGTATTTTGGATGTCGAAAATTTCTTAAAGAATTATTTTCACATCTGAGGATGAACCCGTATTAATAAAAATGGTTCAATAGATAAAAACATTGTGTGTAAGGGATGTAAATGAAAGAAGTTAGAAAATTAGTAATAGCATTGGCAGCGTTGGTGCTGCTTGTATCGTCTGCGGGTGCAGAGCCTATGGCAAATGGTTTTGGCGTGAATGACTCTTCCGGTGATCCAAATACATTCGTTAAAGTTCCTGTGAATATTTCAAATGTACATCATGAATCTATTGCTGGTATTGTTTTTGATATCAGTTTTGATTCGAGCGTCATAAATCTGACTAAAGATCGTGTTCAAAAAGGGGATCTGACTGCTGCATGGGATTTTGCAATTTTTAACCCGGAAAATGGTCGAATATCAATTGTATTAAATGATACGGGAACGGAAATCCCAATAGGTAAAAGCGGCTCAGTAGTTATACTTAATTTCAGCGTAGTTGGTGTTCCCGGAGCAACAAGCACTATGAATGTAAGTAGAATACAAATTAGTGGATTGGGAGGAGCTCTTGGAAATGCTTCAGCCATGAACGGCACATTCACGATAACAACGCCAGTACTGGCAGGAATACCCATTATCACAAACTTTACTCCAACATCAGAAGTGATTGATGTCATTGGTGGCCCAATAAGAACATTTTCAATAAATGTGAATCAGACCATTAATGTATCATGGCAGATAAACGGAACAGAGGTATCAAACGAGACGAATGTAAATAGCTCACTCTATTCTAATACCAGTGCAGCTCCTGGAATATGGAATGTATCTGCGTTTGCCCGGAATGTCAACGGGAGCGATATACGAACGTGGATCTGGAAAGTGACACAACCAACGATCGGAATTGGAAGTATCTCAGGCATGAAATTCAATGACTCAAATGGCAACGGAATAAAGGATACAGGAGAAACCGGCCTTGCAGGTTGGACTATCGTACTGACAGGAGGCAGCACTGCAACCATGACCACAGATGCAAATGGCAGCTATACCTTCAGCAACATGGCACAGGGCAACTATACCGTGGCAGAGGTCATAAAACCAGACTGGAAGCAGACATTACCAGTAAATGGAACTTATAATATAACTATTTCAAGTGGAGAAAACCTGACAGGTATGGACTTCGGCAATTATTTGCCTGTGACGCCGCCAGTCAATGTTACTAAAGCTTTCCGCATAATCGAGAAAGAGTCCTTACACCCGGGAGAATCAACCAATATTACTGTTGATATCAGCAGCAATATAAGCCAGGCATTGTCACTTCACGAAATCATCCCTGCAGGATGGGATTTAATAAGAATCTCTGATGACGCAGATGCTTTCAAGAATAGCACCGGCGAGTCGATATGGTCCAATGTAAGCCCGGGAATTAACAAAACAGTTATCTATAGACTGACTGCGCCAGATAATGCCTCTATTGGAACATATCACATTAATGGAACCATAAGCGGCGGAAGTGGAGTGATAGCAGTTGTACAGGGTGACAACACCATTACACTTAATCTCATTCCACCGCAGCCATCCGTGGTAAATGCTACACGCCAGATCGAGAAGGAGTCCCTGCGCCAGGGTGAATCAACCAACATAACCATCAGGATAAGTAGCAATATGAACAAGGCTCTAGCTCTTCAGGAACTCATCCCCCGGGGATGGAATTTAACAAGAATTTCAGGCGATGCAGATGCTTTCAATAGCAGGACAAGCGAGTGGATATGGTTCAATGTAAGTCCAGGAATTAACAAAACAGTTATCTATAGACTGACTGCGCCAGATAATGCCTCTATTGGAACATATCACATTAACGGAACCATAAGCAGCAAAAGTGGAGTGATAGCAGTTGTACAGGGTGACAACAGCATTACATTTGATATTACAGCATTTTATAGAAGACTTGGCAGTGATACCAATAGAATAGAGACCACGGACGTTTTAACCGCCACCGATGACTGGAGAAACAAAATAGCACCTGCGGGATTTGAACGCGCGATAACAACACAGGAGTTGCTTGCACTGATTGATGAATGGATTTCGAGCTAGGCATAAACAATCAGGATAAGCTCCACAATTTTTTAGCACCATCAAAAATTAGGGGTCTTAAAACCCCTGCTTTTTCCCCTTTTTCAATCCCTCGATCACAGTATCATACCTCTGACATATCCTTTTAAGAACATCCATTTGCGCATTCTTATGAGTGGGTATCAGGATATCAGCTCCGCCGCCGATCTCCTTGCCTTCGCTCGATCTTCCGTAATCCGGAGCTATCTTTACGCCATCCCCTGATATCCCCAGCCCCATTTCGTTGATCATACGCGATACCAAATCTGTCTGGGGCATGACTTTTGCAGTAATAAAATTAGCTTTTTGGCTATAATCATCCTTTAATTCCGAAATGTATTGGATGCTCTCCTTTACTTTTCTCTTGCTACCATATTCGGCAAGGATATTGATGGAGTTGATAAGGTCTTCAAAAGTTATTGCCTGGATCTCAATTATCCTTCCTTCAAAGATCTTGCCCACCCTTTCCTTATATGCTTTTGAAATTACAAGAACGCCCAGCTCCTGTATGCGGTCATGCTCCTCCTTCGAGGGTGTGTATGGGTTAATAAGATCATATTCTGCGATTCCGCAAAGCTCCATCAAAGATTCATACATGGGGCTTACACCGATCCCCTGCTTCCCGAGCCACTTATCAAGTCCCATTTTCTGCTCCCTGGCAAGTTCTATGATCTTTCGTTTTATAGCTTCAGGATCGCCGGATTCAAGATTGAAATACTCTGCAAACCTGGGCGTGGTGGCAAGAAGCCGCGTTCTTCCCTGGCGGACTGCCGACACGAATCCGCTTTCTTCAAGTTCCCTCACATGATCATAGGTTGCAGGACCTCTCCTATCAACAAGTTCTGCTACGGTTATGGGCTGGTGATAAGCCACCATGGCAAGCGTTCGAAGCACAGGCGAGCGCAGCTCTTTAGGAGCAATGGATCTTACCTTTTGCGCAAATTCGGGTTTCACCTGCATTATAAACCTGCCATCCATGTCCTTTATCTCAATGGCGCTATCGCGCGCTATGTACTCTTGCGCCAATTGACGGAGCAACTCCCCGACATTCTTTTCCTTCACCAGGTTCTTGAGCCGTCCGATATCAAGGGGCTCGCCAGATGCAAAAAGCGCAGCTTCTAATATCTCCTTATCCCCGCTCATGATGCTGCCCTGCTTATGAAAAGTTCACCAAATATCTCTTCCTGTTCAAGCCATATTTCTTTTCTTGTAGCAAGGAACAAGATCGCAAGATAAGCCATTATCATTCCCGCCCTGTCAAGGGGAGAGGATAGTTCTGAAAATTTAATAGATTTTTGTTTATCCAATAATTCATTTAATACTGACCTCATCTTCCCGATCCTGCTTTCTATATCTTCATCATGGGCCACCGAAAGAACATCCTCAAGAGTTGCCCTGATCTCATCCTTTTTATTGTCAACGCGATTGAGTCTCTTTTTTTCAAATGCTTCTGCCTTCTTTAATTCAGTCAATAATTCTTCAAGAGTTACCGGTCTTTTTGAATAACGGCGAAGAGGCATGGAAGGCACAGGATAATCGCTTATTTCAAAATTATCGGACTCAAGATCTATTTCCTCAGGAGGTTCTTCCACTTGAACCAATGCATTTGATTTCATGCGAAGCAATATCGAAGCATAAAGGAGCGTTCGCCCTGAAACGCGAAGATCCATTTTCTCAAGTTCATCTACTCTCTTTAAGAACTTATCGGTGAGTTCAACGATGTTGATATTCCATGGGTCGACTTCACCATTTTTGGCAAGATTTACCAGGATCTCAATTGGTTCTTCCAGTATATCCTCTTCCGGAATTACCTTCGTCTCTCGATCGGTCATATTCTGATGATAATAAGCATATAAAGCACATAAGCATTTTGTTAGATCGTGGTTCTAATTGGATATAACCATTAAATACCTCATCCATAAGCTTTATCCGTTTTAGTGTCAGATTGTCTGAACAGGTTCAAAAAAATATCTGCAAAAAAGAAATGACCGATGAGAAAGTTGTAGCTTATATAAAAAAATGCCTTGATGCAGGAAGGATGGCAGAAGCAATAGATACATCCAAAGTCACAGGTGCGCCGCTTTCAAAAGAAGAACTCAATGGGTATATACGGAAATATCTTGAGAATGGATGGATGCAAAAAGCAATTGACGGAGCAAAAGCAGCAGGCATAGAACTTTCTAAAGATGTCCTTTCAGGATATGTTAATAAATATCTTGAGAATGAAAAAATTTACTCGGCAGTGGATGCTTCAAGAATAATCGGTATGCCTCTTCCAAAGGAGAAGATCGCTATTATCGGAAAAGAGTGCCTGCGCAAAGGAAAGATCACGTCTGCTCTTGAAGCCTACAAGATCATTAAAGAAAAACCACCCGAAGAGGAGCTTATTATTTGCGGTAACATTTGTTTCAAAAACGGCTTGCTCTCGGATGGCCTGGAGGCATATAAGTTAGCTAATAAGACTCCGCCTGAAGATGAGCTGGTTATATGCGGTAACATGTGTTTCAATATCGGACAGATCACACCCGGTCTTGATGCTTACAAACTGGCAAATAAAACCCCTGTAAAAGAAATACTTCGTATATGCGGTGAAGCATGTCTTCTTGAAAAACGCACTGATGACGCAAGAAAAGCTTTTGTAGCAGCGCAGAAAGTTGAAGAAATGAATAGCTCAAAAACCATCCAGGTCAGGGAAATATCTCTTGAGGAATTAAAAAATTCAAAAATTGATATATCAAGTAAAGGGCAAAAGGTATGTTCGGATTGTGGAAACAGGACTGACATCAAGGAAAGATATTTTGAAGTATCAAGATGCCCTGAAACTAAAGAAGATGAAGAAGAGCTTGATAAACTCATGAAAATACAACATGGAATTGAGAATTTTTATGTTGAACTTGATGTTTTGGGGAATGGACGAGGATTGATCAATTCAAGCATATGCGGGAATTGCGCCTCGAAGGATGTTGTTTTGATTTCTGGTGATGATATGGTGTATATAGAGATCAAAGCCGGGAAAAAGTAGAAAAACAATATTTATTTCTCCTCTCATACCTTTGTATAATTATGTTCCGGCACGATATAATCATAGTTGGGGGCGGACTTTCTGGATTACGCGCCGCTTTATCTGTAAAATCAGCTGATGTAGCCGTCATATCAAAAGTCCATCCCCTGCGTTCACATTCAATTGCTGCACAGGGTGGAATAAACGCTGTGCTGGCAACTAATGACAGATGCGAAGACCATGCCTTTGACACCATTAAAGGCAGTGATTATCTTGCTGACCAGGATGCTGTAGAGGTACTTTGCCAGGATGCACAGGGGCGTGTCATTGAGATGGAACACTGGGGAACGCTTTTTTCAAGAACAGATGACGGCAGGATCGCCCAGCGTCCCTTCGGAGGAGCAGGATTTCCAAGGACTGTGTATGCAGAAGATAGGACAGGCCACCACCTGCTGCATACCGTGTATGAACAGGCGCTCAAGAAGGGTATAAAGTTCTATGATGAATGGCTCATAACCCGCCTTGTTGTTGATAAAGGGAGATGTTGCGGCGTCACAGGATATAATATTCCAGATGGGATCATTGAGGGGTTCCAGGCAAAGGCTGTGATCTTTGCAACAGGAGGTTATGGAAGAATATACAAACATTCCACAAATTCAGTAATTAACACAGGGTCTGGCTGCGCCGTGGCATATCGGGCAGGAGCGCAGCTTGAAGATATGGAATTCGTGCAGTTCCATCCTACTACCCTTTTTGGCACCAGTATCCTCATCACAGAAGGAGCGCGTGGTGAAGGAGGGTTTCTTGTGAACAGGAACAAAGAGCGGTTCATGAAGCGATATTCACCGCACCAGCTTGACCTTTCGCCAAGAGATATCGTTGCGCGCTCCATTCAAACCGAATTAAATGAAGGCAGGGGATTTGAGGGTGGCTATGTTCACCTTGAACTCATGCATCTTGGGAAGGAGAAGATTTTTGAGCGCCTCCCGGGGATCAGGCAGATATCGATTGATTTTGCAAATATAGACCCTGTCGAAAAACCAATTCCGGTCAGGCCGGGACAGCATTATTCCATGGGAGGCATCGCCTCAAATAAGGACTGTGAAACTTCGATTTCGGGATTCTTTGTATGCGGGGAATGTTCCTGCATCAGTGTACATGGGGCGAACAGGCTTGGTGGTAACTCACTTCTTGAGACTCTTGTTTTCGGGAAGATAGCAGGAGAAAATGCGGAAAAATATGCAAATTCTCATGGGGAAAAAGAATTACCCGAAAAGGCAATCGAAGATGAAAAGGAAAAGATATCAGGATTATTAGAGCGTAAAGTTGGTGAGGAATTGTTCAGGATACGAGATGAACTCAAGACCATCCTTGATGAAAAATCAGGAATATTCCGGAAAGAGCAGGATCTGACAATCGCAATTGATAAGATCAGGGAACTTAAAATGCGTTACGGGAATGTGTATGTCCGGAATAAAGGGACTATTTTTAACCAGGAACTTGTAAACGTTATAGAGCTTGAGGGAATGCTGGATGTTGCTGAAGCGATATGTCTGGGGGCAAAGGCCCGCAAGGAAAGCCGCGGTTCTCATTTTCGCCTGGATTATCCGATCAGGGATGATAACAATTGGCTGAAACACACGCTTATTACATTCACGCCAGCTGGCGCGCAAATTGATTATAAACCTGTAAATATTAAGATGTTTCCGCCAAAACCGAGGCAATATTGAGAGATAATTATAAATATCTTTCCGTAGCAGCTTATTGTCATGAACGATTACTGGGGTATCCCTGAAAAGGAATACGAAATATCTATATTGCAATTCGCAAAACAACAATTATCCGATAGTGGTTATTGTGTACTTAGCGAAAAGGTGGAAGTATGCAGCGGCGCAGGGGCTCTTACCCTGACTGCAATAATAAAAACAGACCGTGGACCCGTGGGATTATATATTCACGATGGTCCAAGGCAGCGAAAAAAAAGAGGAGCGCCCATTATCAAAGTGCTCAGGTTATTACCAGAAATGAAAAAAGTTGAAGACCTCAGGAAATTTGTAATAACACATCAGGATGATTTTCATATAATCCTGGCGCCTGAAAATATGGATTTAAGAGATAAGGCGGAAAAAGAACTTCTTGAAATCTACTCTACGTTATATGATTCAAAAATAAGGGATCTTTATGAAACCGATCTTAGCAGTGCAGCAGATGTTTTAAGAGTACGACTCAGGAAAGAATTTAAAGCGTACAGCCTTTCCTGCTAATATTATATTCCAAACTTGATATTGATTTTGTCACCTACAAATAATGGTTTATTACCATATTTTTCCGGGATCAACTTTATCCTGGGTTCATTGAAAGATAAACAAAAGGCAATCCCGGAACATCTCACCGATCTATTTTCTTTTGTTATTTCTAAAAGAGAAACATGGGGACGAAAAAATCCTTCCTGTTTGAGAATACCAAAGAAATGAGCATTTGAACTGATATAGCCATCAATAAACCCCCCATCAATTGCGAATCCTCCAATTATCCCACAGGTCTGGAATGGGGCGAAAAGGAGAGAATAATGTTCATTTACCTCTTCAACAATACACACCAACTCCACTTTTCTTCCGTCCGGAAGGTTTCTCCATTCAATATCTGGCAAAAGTTCAAGACAATTCGATGCTCGCAAATAATCACGGGGATACCTGACCTCGACATGCATTACAGGGTCATTCCAGAAAATGAAATACCCATTCTTAATAAATGTCCCTATGCGTTCTCCAATTGATATTTCCTTGCCGATTGAAATGCCAGGTTTTATATGAATTATTTTAACCACATATTTTCCCTGCTGTATCGCTATAAGATATTCTTTTGAATCCCTGTCTTTAAAGGGAGTGGGCGTATCAAAACTGCGGATATCGATTATCTTCCCATCCACCGGAGAAAACGCTGCACCCCCGAAACGGCCATAATAAATATCAACCGCACTGTTTGTCTTATGGGCTGCATAAGGGCTTTTCATGAATGAAAATCTTGAATTATCCGGTGCATAAATATTTACATCATCGTGCCCTGCAATTTTGTTCATTTGACTCCATAAGAACAGCACATTTTTTGTATCTCGATAATGTTCAAATCGATATCCTGTCCTATCCTGTATGCGCTTCTTGATGGCACAGCCATCCTGTCAATCCCGCTTAAAACAGCATACTTATCAAGCATCGAACGGTATCGACCGCCAGGGCGCACGCAGCTCAATGACAGCGGCACATCAAACATTTCCCGCGCTTTTGTTATTACCTTTACCACATCCTCAATTCCAGGAGGCGCTGCACCTTGCAATGCTGTACCTTTTGTGGGTATGAATACAACTATCACGACAACTTCAGGATTGAATTTCCTGGCTATTTCAAGGGCTCTTATTTCCCCTTTTAATTCTCCGTTATGCAGTCCAACAATTATATGCGGAGCAAGCCGGATCCCGAAAGACGAAAGGTGCGATAATGTATTTTCATAATCCTGCACGGATGCGCAAAGCCCCAGAATATCATGTATGGTCTCATCATCCCCGATAACATCAACAAGCGCCATATCAAGATATTTTGAAAGCAGTTCTGCCTGTCCCCTGTTAACGATCCCGGTATGGGCGCTGATCTTAATATTTGCATCTTTTTTTATTTGTGCAATTTCATCAGCCTGCAAGTATGTGGGAACGCTTCCGTCAGGTAAACTTCCGCCGCTTAACAATATTCCATTAGCCCCTGCCAGACGTTGTGTGCACGATCGCAGTTTACCATTTGAGCCGTCAAGCATATGGGCAAGATAATGTGAATCGCAATGCCTGCATTTTAAAGAGCAGTGCTTGCCAGTCAATGATATAGGGGTAAAAGGCTCCCTGAAAAAAAGAATATCATTTCCCAATAATTCCATCCTTCGGTTGAAGGATTTATGCATAGCATTTTTTGTTGTGTCATCGGTGCTGAGAGCGTCGATCTGGGCGCAATATTTGTCAAAATGCATATGTTGCTTATTGGATTTTCGATATAAAGAGATTATCCCCTTTCCACTTTCTTGATTCTTCAAGCAATAGTTCCCACCACGGCGGGATCTTTAATGAAGCCTTTCACAAATAATTCTTAACAAAAAAATAATAAGAAAAAGGAAAAAAATTTATTATTTTTCCTTTGCATATGCTACTAAAGCATCTTTTACCCCATACTTGAATGCCACGACTATGGCGACACCCCACGCAATAGGTCCGAGGAATATATAGAAAATATTGGTTTTGATCAACATGGTGTCAAATGCTAATACTATCAATACGAGGAACAAAAATCCCCTCATCAAAGGAACGAACATTTCCGAGCCTTCGACATTCATTCCTTTCATTGTTGCCTGCATATAATCCATAATAATGTCGATGGCTAAAAATCCGATTATCAATATAAGGACTCCCGTGAACAGATTAGGAATATAATTTAATACATTTACCAGGAATTCAGTAAGGAATTTAAAACGCAATATCTCTACGGCAGCCAATATAAATATCAGATAGCCGAACAATTTTATCAGGCCAGAAAGGATACCTGAGACAGATGTGCCGCTTGATTTCAGGGGTTCTCCGATGGAACTTTTCATAATCTTATCATCAACGCCCATTGCAACAAGGATTTTGCGGATAATATCTGCGAGAAAATCAACAATTACCAGACCAATGATCAGTACTATCAAAGCCGTTATTATAAGAGGTATATATGAAATAACCTGGGTGACAAAATCTGTTATAATCTGTATTCTTAGTATATCCAGGATGATAGCGGCAAAAATTATATAAATAAATAGCTTGATTGTTGATTCGAAGAATCCTACAGTGCTCATTCCTGCTTTTCTTATTATTTCTCCTAGAGATGTTTTATCAATAAGATTGTCAAGTCCTATCTTGTCTAAGATCTTAGCCCCGATTTTTCCAATAAACGTCCCCAAAATCCATCCAACAATTATTAGAACAATTACTGCTACCAGTGTTGGTATAAAGGCAATAAATTGATCTGCTAGTTTATATAAACTATCTAGTATTTTAGAATCTACCATATAATTCACCCCAATAGTACTTTGGTTCTGAAGTTATTAATAGTTTTCGTCTGTCACTAATACCAATCCCGCGCGTATCGGGCTGAAAAACGCGAGCAGTATGACTGTTAGGTTAAGTGCATTTACTGATGAGAAACAACTCTCCTAATAATCCTCCAGGGGCATTTCTTTCCACTCATGCTCTGTTGGGGCTGAATTCTTCCTGATTTCAAGTATCAAGGATTCATCCTGGACCCTGGAACCATTTTTGTTTATCCATTTATCTAGTTCCCCACTTTTTAACATGCTGCGCAATGCGAACTTGATGCTTCCACCCTCATTCTTGTTCGTAATATTTGCTGCCCCGTGAATTAATCTCAGATGCCTGAACCCATGCTCATAAGCCTCTTTGATCTTTTCACGGGCTGCCATAATAGCAGTCCTTGTTGAATAACTGTGCAGATCAACCTCAACGCATTTCTTGAAGATATCTACTTCGAACCATGCCATATGGAGGATAAGATTATACGAGATTTTATTTATAATTTTGCAAACTTTTAATTATTTTCCGGAACAATTCAAAAACCACAGAGAGCCCGGAGAACACAGAGAAAACATCTCTCTGTGAACTCTGTGTCCTCTGTGGTTGATTTTCTTGGGAATGAGTCATTTAAATTCAAAGCTTGATTTAATGACTTTCAATCCATAATTTCTTTCCTTAACAAAATATACGCCATTCCCAGTCCCGCAATGCCATATAAAAGAAGCGGCAGGAGATATCCTGAAAGTGCCCCAAACCCTTCCTGGTATATTAATACAGAATCAAGAGCCCTGATGCCCATTGTTATTGGAAGGGCGCTCCCGATCTTTACCATCAATTGCGGCATGGTCTCAAAAGGGAAAAAAACACCGCACAGGAACAGCATGGGGATACTTAGCACAAGCGATGACAACATGGCTGTGTTTTCTGATTCTGCAAATGTCGCAACAGCCATACCGATACCAATGAAAGCTGCTGAATATACAAGTATCACAAGGAACAATAGTCCCAGCTGGCTTGCCGGTATCAGGATCCCATAGAAAAGGAAAGCAACAACGACCAGGATAATTCCCTGGAGCATCGCTATGAGAATAAGAGCCAGGGTCTTTGCGAAAATGAACTCCTCCAGGGATAAGGGTGTCAAAAGTGTCCTCAACAGGGTTTTTTTGGTTCTTTCCTGTACGATCGTAATTGAAGAGAGAAGGAATGAAATGAACATCAGTACGATGGATACGATCGCCGGCATAAGGAAGTCAAGATAAGACATATCTTTAAATACCTGCTCCCGTTCAAGTTTGATAGGAGCTGCAATAGCAGCAGGTGACTTATTTCTTACATCCCCGAGGATACCTTTTGTCAGGTTGATTTCCGATATCAGGTTTGAAGTGCTATTTTCCATTTCTGTGGAGAGGTTGTTCATCTGGATGGAAACATTGGCTGACTGGGTCTTGACCTTCTCCAGGATCACGATAGCAGTCTGGATGGTTGAGATATTTCCCTGGATATTTGTGATCTCAAATATGTAATTGCCGATCAAAGCTTGCATATTCTGCAACCTGATGTCGGTGCGTATCAGTTTTTCATGCAATTCAGAGCCTTTTTGGGCAACATTTGCAAGCCCATTATAAAGTGATCTTATACGATCAGTCTTTTCAAGTAAAAGCGCCCTTGTATTCTGGATCTGCAGGACGGTGTTTGCAATGGAAATGCATTGTGGTGTTGAAGGAATTGCACATGTTGAATGATATGTGCTTTGCAGATCGGCCTGGATCGCCAATAATGCAGCATCTGTGGAATCGATATTATCGACCACAAGCTTAAGGTCATCTCTTAAAGCCGCCGAGTCATTATAGATCGAACTTACATTCTTATCAAGTTCTAAAATGTCATTCCGTGTGGTATTAATATCAACAGATGTCCGGGAAAGATCAATCCCCATCTGGTCAAGCGTTGTTTTCATCATATTAATGGATTTATTCATCCTCGTTACATTGATCTCATCCAATCGGACAAGCACATTCTGTGTATCATTGTTCAGTCTGCTGATATTCCCGTTTATTAAAAAGACCCCTTCTTTTAATGGGCCAAGTTCTGATTCCATCTCGCCCAGGTTTTCCCATAGCTTACTGATAAAACCCAGGGTGAGTACATAGGACATTTTTTCAGTAGTGGTAAGAAAAACCGTGGATATTACAGGCGCTATCTGGACACGGGAATTATCAATATACAATTTCATAGACTGCGTCTGGTTTTCGGGGATGAATATCCCGGCGCTATATTTTCCTTTCTTGACGCCATCTTCGATAACAGACGGATCAAAAGTGTTCTCTTTAACGATTATGAACATCTTGCTGCTGTTTAATTCTTCGATTATGTCATTCCCAAGTGTTGACCCGCCCCCAACGCCCAGTTTTACCTCTTTTAAGCCTTCGCCGGATGCTCCTGAGAACACTGAACCGATCAATATCATAATAAGAATTGGAGCGAGAAATATCAAAAGTAAAGTCTTCCTGTGGCGGATATATACCAAAAAATCCTTATTTATGACTGATATGATGCTCAATGCCACTCTTCTCCTGAAGCATGAATAAATACATCTTCCAGGCTTGTGGAGCTTGATTCAATATTCTTGATAGTCTCCCCCCGTGAATCAAAAATCTCAAAAATTGCCTGGAGTGGCTGCTCATCCATAAAAGTTATTTTAAGCCCTTTTTCGTTTACACTGCATGATGATATATTTTCAAGTGATCCCAGATTATTTTTTATGGCCGCATAGTTCCCGGGTTTGCTTGTTATTAAAATAACCTTTTCACCCACTTTTTTTTTCAAATCATCCTGCTTTCCTTCGATAACTATTTTTCCCCAGTTCATTATCAGGATCCGATCACACAATAAGTCCGCCTCTTCCATATAATGCGTTGTAAGAAGGATCGTAGTTCCTTCCCGGTTAACGACCCTTATGGTTTCCCAGAGGGCTTTTCTTGATACCGGGTCAAGCCCCACGCTTGGTTCATCAAGGATTAACACCTCTGGTTTATGTATGAGTGCACAGGCGATATTTAGTCTTGTCTTCATTCCCCCTGAAAGGTTGTTGGCCCTGATATTGCTTTTTTCAACAAGTTTTAGCAATGTAAGTATTTTATGGCTTCTTTTCTTGATATCAATAACAGGTATTCGATATAATGAACCGAAAAATATGAGGTTTTCACTCACAGTAAGCTCATCATAGAAACTATTCTCCTGGGGGACAACTCCAATTATTGAAAGAACATCTTTCTTATCAGATACAACATCAAGGCCGGATATAAATGCATGACCTGAGGATGGTCTTGACTGGCAGGACAGGATTTTGATCAATGTTGATTTCCCGGCGCCATTTGGTCCAAGAAGACCGAATATGATCCCTTTTTCAATAGTCAGGGTAACATTATCCAGTACTTTGAAATCTCCGTAGCTTTTTGTGATTGAACGAAATTCTATTATTGATTCCATTACCCTCGGTCCCAACAGGTTGCTGACCTATTCTAATTCTTTTAGCATATATATTTAAGTATTTGATAAGAGATCAGGAAAAAGGGAAGCATTCAATATAATGATTATGCTAATACTAATCATTACCCCTTTATTTCCACTGGAAAATTCATAATGTCCAAATTTCAGTTATTCAAATAATTATTTATCCGATACTAAAGTATCAAATGCAAAGTGTGTAACAATGGATAAGAATAGTATAATTTTATTTAATCCGATGCCTGTGGAACATCCTGTTGCGATCCCGAATAAAATGACAACATCCCTGCAGGTCCCTCTTGTTAATGTTCCGCTATCACTTCTTGCCCTGGGAAGAATGGTCAGGGATGAATTTAATGTTAAGATAGTTAATGCAGTGGTAGATAACGATTATAAAAAAAATATCATCCATGACAGCAAAAACGCTTTATGCCTTGCGGTAAGCAGCATGACATGCTACCAGATAAGTGATGGTATCGATACCTGCAAAGCTGTCAAGGAACTCTATCCACAGCTTCCGGTCATCTGGGGAGGTTATCACCCGTCAACAGAGCCCCTGCAAACACTAAAGAACCCTTATATCGACATTGTTATCAGGGGGCAGGGAGAGATTCCTTTTAAAGAAATCGTAAAAAAGATCCGGAAAAACGAATCTCTTCATGGAATCAGGGGCGTTTCCTATAAAGAAGGTGGGAAAATAATTGAAAATCCAGGGCAGAAATTTAAGGCCCTTGATTCTTTCCCGCCAATAGCATATGACATGATCGATGTGGAGCGACATGTTAAAGGATATAAATTCGCAAATCGATGCATTGATTATTATTCAAGCATGGGTTGTGCGGCAGGATGCGATTTTTGCTCAGAGCCCCTGTTTTGCGGCAGTCGCTGGTCAGGCCTTCCTCCGGAAACAGTAGTTTCGGAACTTGAATACCTTGCAAAAACATATGATATCGATACATTTATGATCCGGGACAGTGATTTTTTCATTAATGTGAAACGAGTAAAGGAGATTTGCAGGCTCATGATCGGGAAAAACATGGGGATCCGTCTCACAAGCGTTAATGGCAGGATGGAGCAACTATCGCGAATGGATGATGAGGTTTGGGGACTTTTGCGAAAAGCTGGAATTCATGAAATATTCATAGGGTTTGAAAGTGGGCTCCAGGAAGCGCTTGATGCTATGAATAAGGGAGCAAGGACAAGCCAGATAAAAATGTGCATCAATAAATGCATAGAACATGATATCGATATTCGCGGCTCATTCATGGTGGGAATTCCTGGTGTGGATGCAAAAGAAGAAGTAACAAGTACATTTGATGAGATCCACAAGATCATTTCTGCATACGGGACAATGGGGAAACTTAAACATATGGACATTTTGTTATCGTTTTTCACGCCATATCCACATACCAGGCTATACGAAGCCTCAGTTAAGAACGGATTAAAGCCACTGAATACTCTTGAAGAGTGGGGCGACTTTGACCAGTTTGATTTCAAAGCACCGTGGTTTTCACAGGTGTATTTTGATATTACCAGGGATTTCAGGGCAGGGATGCCTATGAACTCTGGGTGTGGTTTTGAGGAATGGTGCGGGTTTTATGAGGGAATAAAAAAGAGGCTGGGGAGAATTTGAGCATCCGGACTACCATTTTATTATAATGTGGGGCTGGTGAGATTTGAACTCACGATCGACGGGTCTCTCCGAAAATGCCAGGTTTTTGGCAATTTAATCTTTGAGCAGCACGTTCAGTGCTCCAACGGTTCCTCATTGCTTACCGCGTCCGGTTCACTCGGGAGACCAGTTGCTCATCATCACTTCCGGATTTCTCCGGTTTTCCGCTGGAGCCCGTCGCCATGCCGGACTAGGCCACAGCCCCTTGTGGGTCGCTAATAATTCCTCCGATTGCTATTAAAGGTATCTAATCATATCCCATAATGTTTAGTCCCGAATGTCCTGGCCTTATATAGGTTCGTTTTGTTGTAAATTCTTTCATATACATTTAGTTCAACCTCCATCCTTTCGCTATTGTGATTTCTTATTGGTAATTATTTTTACCAACGCTCATCATGTCTTTTACCATTTTAGTAATCATATCTCTTGGCATAAATCTGGTTAAGAAGATCATTAATTTGTTATAAGTACCAGCTATGACCACATTCTCTCCTTTCATTACTGAGTTATATCCAATCTCTGCTACAGTCTTGGCGTCCATAACTCCCCTTTTAAGCAGATTTATATTTGCCATATTTGCTCTTTTGAAAAATTCTGTCTTTGTTGCCCCGGGACATAAAGCGGTTACAGTAATTCCAGTCCCTTGAAGTTCCTCAGCAATAGCTTCCGAGAAGCTTAGAACGAAAGACTTCGTAGCGCAATATACGGCGTTAAATGGTCCTGGTCCAAAGGAACCTGTAGAACCTACATTCAATATTTTCCCATATCCTTTTATTAACATTCCGGGCAAAAACAACTTTGTCAGATGGGTTAGCGACACAAGATTGACCTGAACCATTTGTAACTCTTCCATTAAGTCTGTCTCAGAAAACGAACCATATACATTGAATCCTGCGTTATTCACTAAAATATCAATATGAATAGATTCTTGTTGAAGACCATCAAAAATCTCCTGGGGCGCCGTTGAAGCAGACAAATCTTTTGAGATACTCATTACAGATGTTCCAAATTTTCCTTCTAACTCGTCTGCTAATTGTTTGAGCTTTTGTTTATTTCTTGCTACCAGTACCAGATTGTAACCAGCCTCTGCAAACAACTTACTGAATTCATACCCTATGCCACTGGAAGCCCCTGTTATTAATGCTGTCTTTTTCTCTTTAAAATCATTATTCATTCTACTATTTTTCATATAAATTTCTACCTCCATTGCAAATATTTCAACCCAAATGCTTTTTTATTGGATTTTCCAAAACATTTAAGTATTAAACAACAAATAGATGTTTTAATAAATATGCTTTTCACTCTAACAACAACAAAAAGGAGTTGTAATTTAATATGGAGGCATTAGAAGAATTTGGTTTATCCAAATATGAATCCAGCGTATATCTGACTCTTTTATCCAGCGGAATAACAGATGCCAGGAAGCTTTCTTCAAAATCAGAAGTACCTTTTGGAAGAATTTATGATGTATTAAGCTCCCTGGAAAGCAAAGGTTTGGTGCAAAAACAGCTATCCAGACCCAAGAAGTTCTTAGCGGTTGAACCCAAACTGGCAATAAAAAAGCTTTTAGATTTCAAAAATAAAGAAATGAGTTCTCTAATTCAAAAAGCAGGCAAGATCGAAGAAGATTTGAATCATTTTTTAAACAAAAAACCCAAAGAGAGCTTATTCTGGAGCGTTTCTATTGGAGAAGATACAATAAAATCCTATATGGAAAAACTGGAAGCTACTGAAAAGGAGTTGCTCAGTTATACGGAACTGCAAACCGTTAGCTCTCTTGACAAAAATAAGAAAGTCTGGATTGATGAATTCTTAAAAGTAACTACAAACTTAATAAGAAAAGGAGTCAAAATTAAACTGTTAATCGGTAACAATGATGAAACTAATTTAAAGGACTTAATACCACTTGTAATTCCACTTGTAATTCCATTCATGGATGACTTAACAAATATGGATATTAGAATAATTCCAACAATATCTAACCATTTTGATATAATAGATGGTGAAAAAGTACAATTAAAGGTAAGGAATCCCGTCAGACCGGAAGAGTATTTTGCATCGATCTTTGTTTGGCAAAAGGAGTTTGCTCAGGAACTCAGAGGTAAATTTAATGAACTATGGAAGGATGGAAAAGAGTTTAAAATTGTAGTGAAGTAAGTTAGATGTTAAGCCAAAATATAATGTTCATACATATTCTTTTTTCCATCACATGTAGCCTCTGCAACTATGAGGTCAACCAGGCCAAAATGTGGACAAGGGCTTGGTTCTTGTGAGATCAAAAAATAGCGAAATTTAGCCGTTGAGAACATTTTAGTGATGTATTTATAACAAAAAAGGAAGTTTTATATAGTGGTATATATGTAACATAAGGTTAGATATATACAACATTAAAAGGTCTGATAGAATGGAAATGACTAAAGCAAATAAACAACGATTGATTTTCGGGCCAATACTATTGATTGTAGGAGTGGTTCTTTTGATATTTTGGAAGATGAAAGAATACTTTGGTCTCCTTAAAATGACCGTCGAGAAGGTGCTTAGTTTTATAATTCTCGTGATGATTGGAACATTGATACTGTTCTATGCTTACTTCGCGAGAAAAGGTGATTTGGAATGAAATTCCGGAGAGATAAGGATTTTTTAGGCTTCCTTGGAATGAGTTTGGGAATGATATTTTTAGGTGCAATTATATCTCTTTTTATCCAGTCTATATTTTTTATCGGATTCGGTTTTATCCTGGGGGGATTGGCTCTCTTAGTTTCAGGACTTTATACAGGATCAAAACCAGGAACAGAGGTCATGATAAATGAACGGGTTTTGAGAATAAATGAAAAAGCTGGATACCATACATACTGGATGATTATGGGAATAGCAGGTTTTCTGTGGGTTCTGGATATTTATTTGAAATTAAATATGAACTTAAGCGATGGTTTGGCTCTGATTACATTCACTGGGCTTTATGCTTTTTTAGTACTTCGTTATTACTTCGGGAAAAAAGGTGTTGAGGAATGAAACTCTGGCACAAACTTATTGCTCTTTGGATTGCTGCAGATTTGCTTAATGTGCTATGGGGCGCAATAATAATACTTCAAGGAGGCACGCTGGATGATGCGAAATCCGCAACTTCTCCAATGAAAATCGTTGTTTTTGTCCTGGGCGGCATAACAGGGCTTGCACTGGTAAAAGGCGAAGGAGAATTCTTCAAACCGGATGAGCGGACATTGAAGATATCAGGAGTTGCTTTCCGATATTCCTGGCTTGTTATGATGATGACCGTTGCTGCATTAATAGGGATTGAGACGTTTTATCCTGTAAGATTGACAGTGCCTCAGGTTCTTTCAATAATGGGTGCGGCTGTGCTTATCATCCCTTTTGTGTTTCTTCAGTACTTTGAAAGAAAAGGTGATGTGGAATGAAACTCAGAAAGGACAGGGATATTTCAAAACTTCTTGGATTCAGTTTGGCTGCAATTTTAGCTGGAACATTTATAATATGGTTCATTCCCCAGATTACGATTATTGGGGTTATTTCAATTTCTAGCGGACTGATGGGATTTATAATAGGTTTACGTTTAGCTTCAAAACCAAAAGATTACTTTATGGAAGATGAGCGGTCTGGAAGAATTAAGGAAAAAGCAGGGTATTACGCATATGAAATAATGGTGTCTGTGGCGGCAATAATTATGTTTCTTAAGATAGTGAAAGTGTCCCCCTCGTTAACTCCATCCAGCGATTTTTTTGATGGGGCTCTTCTAATTTGGGTCATAGGGTTGTATTCTTTCTTGATACTTAAGTGGTATTTTAACAAAAAAGGTGATATCGAATGAAATTTAGAAAAGAGAAGGACATCATAATATTTATTGGGATCAGTCTGGGCGCAATTCTGGCTGGAATTATCATTTTTTTATTTATCAAACCATTTATCGGATTTCTTTTAATTATGGGTGGTCTGATAGGATTAACAGCCGGTTATATCGCGGCGACTAAATCTAAAGAAGATTTAATAGAAGACGAGCGGTCTGTGAGAGTCCGTGAAAAAGCCGGATATTCTGCGTTTATTGCAACCCTGCTGATCTCAGGAATAGTATCGCTCCTGCGATTGCTGAAAATCTCCCCGTCATTAACCCCGTCGAGAGATGTAGCTGAAGTAGTCCAGGATATATGGATTATCGGATTATGGATTTTTATTGTGTTCAGGTGGTACTATAATAAAAAAGGTGATGCGGAATGAAAATCAATGACAAAGAAAATAAAAAAATGCTTTTAGTGAACAAGATTAACATTGCACTAGGCATACTTTTGCTAGCGATTGCATTGTTGGGGCTGTTTAGAAAGCCGTTTTATCTGACAATTACCAGTTTCATGCTGGGTTCATTTATTTTGGTAACCGCTTATTTGAATCGCAAAAGGATAACGGCGGAATTAGAAGGAAAAACAATAGCCGACGAGCGGTCAAGGTGTGCCCTCGAGAGGGCGGGGTTTTTCACATTTTTCTTACTTATTGCATTATTGATGGTTTCTGGTGTGGCTAACAGCGCCTTTGAATTGGGGCTGGAATATACAATGACCGTAAATGTAATTTTGTTTGTCTGCGTGTTTTCCTGGATAATTATTGGGTATTATCTTGACAAAAAGGGCGAAGTATAATGAAAACCAGGATCAAGGAGCTGCGGGCAAGATATGATTTAACCCAGGAAGAACTTGCTAAAAAGGTAGGAGTAAGAAGAGAGACCATCCTTTTTTTGGAAAAAGGGAAATATAATCCTTCGTTGAAACTTGCTCATGATATAGCTAAAGTATTGAAATCTAAAATAGAGGAGGTCTTTATCTTCGAGGAGGAGTCTTCGTCTGAAGGACAAATTAATGATAGTTGAGCTTAATTAAAAAAATTGCATCAGAGAACCAAAAAGCAACCTTGAAAGTTAGCCCGTCTGTTCAATAATATGCCCGATAAGCCGCTTCTCTGCTTTATGCAGATGTTCAAGCAGAGTCGTCTTATGCATTCCAATTTTCGCGGCAAGCTCACCAGCATTGACTTTCCTTGGATGATCGAAATAACCGCTATTGTAGGCCAGCAGGAGTATTTCTTTTTGCTTTCCGGTTAGGGAGCTGAACACGCTGCTGATATAAGGATCGTAATTTTGGACAGTCAATACTTCAAATCCCCAGCCATTTTCCCTGGCTGCTGCTATGATATTGAATAATTCTTCAGATGAGCCTACCATGCTGAATTGACACTTGTCTCTCTCAAAAATAATGGGATACTCCAGTTTGAGATCAAATTTGCCCACAAAACTGGAAATCTCATCAGAGAACTTTCCTTTTACCAGGCAGGTATAATCTTTGCCTTCATTTCTTATAATGATCAAATCAGTAATGAACTCACTTTTTATCTCATTGATCCCAATTCCATCAGCCAGTCTAATATTGCAGACTTCGGTGTGCGCAGCTGGTGTAAAATTGAAAATCGAAATGACTTCGAATCGTTCAACCTTTCCGGTAAAAGGAATACAACAGTGCAAGAGATTACCTGCAGCACGTAGAGTCATTTTCCTCATAAACAGTTCTATTTGTACTATTATCATATAAATATACCCATACATGTATGGGTAAAAATCTATCCTTTCGAATGGCATTTTAACAAATACCATGAGCAATAAAACGCAGAACACAGAAATAGGAGTTATCATCATAAGTGGTAGCTGCTGCATCCCCGGAATGGCTCCCTTCGATGAGCAGGCTAAGCGTGTTGTGGAGCAGGCTGTCTCCGAGACGGATGTAAAAGTCCAGGTAAAAGTGATCCCTGCCAGCACTGCCTACTTCGGGGCAATTCCCAAAGACGTAATGGCTAAAATAATAACCGAATTCAATCAATCCGGCAGGATGCCGCTCCCGGCTGTCCTGATCAACGGCAAAGTCGTTTCGTACGGCGTGCCAAAGGTCGAGGACGTAAAAACAGCACTTCTTCAAACTCTGGATACAAAGGAAATAAAGGAGGATGCAAAATGAATAAAGATCTCAAGCAGCTTATGCTGCCGGAAGGGGCGACAAAGTACCTGTTCTTTGGCGGCAAAGGAGGAGTGGGAAAAACTACTGTAGCCACAGCCACAGCTGTGTGGTTCGCCGATCACGGCTACCGGACAACGATTGTCTCTACCGATCCCACAGTAAGCCTCTCGGCAATGTTTGGCCAGGAGATAAAGGGCGACGCCAGGCTTCCAATCCGCCACGTAGCAAACCTGTGCGGGCTCAACATCAACCCAAATGATGCAAAAGGAGTATTCCAGCGGCGCCTTAATTCCGTGATAGGACAGATGACGGGCACATTTGGCGGTGATGTCGTCAGTACACCCTGTATGGAAGAAATGGCAACCTTCGACCAGTTCGTAACCTTCCTGGAGGAGCCGGACAGCGATGTCATAGTTTTCGATACAGCCCCAACGGGCAAGACTTTGAGGGAACTCGCCATGCCATTTGACTGGGCCGGGTTCCTGCAGAAGCAGATCCAGGAAGGCAAGAAGCTGGCTAAACTGATGAATATGGACAGCAATGCTTTTGAAGATCTGGAACGGGATAAACGGCGCTATGAGGAAGCTTTGAGTATATTGGGAAATCGCTCGACCACTGTTTTCACCTTAGTATTGCTGCCTGAACGGCTGCCTATTGAGGAAACCCAGAGCGCAATTACAGGACTGAGCAAACTCAGCATCCCGGTCCAGGCGCTTGTGGTAAACCAGTGCATTCTTCCTGAGGTCGTAGAAAGCAACCACTTCCTGGCGGCAAGGGCTAAGTTGCAGGCAAAGTACATGGAAGAAATAGAGACGCGCTTTGGTGATTTGATCGGGTCGCGCCTGCCACTGCTGGAAAGGGATGTTTCGGATTTATCAACATTAAGAGAAGTAGGCGAGATGCTGTATGGGAAGTAAAAGATCGGAGAATTAAGTCTTTCAAAATGAGGTGTATATTATGAAAATGCCAACAATCGAGGACGCTCTTGAAATATCAGGAATAGAGGTACTTCATCCGGGCGGATATGAATTATCAAAAAGAATCGGTGAGATTGCAGATATAAAAGGAAAGAAAGTGCTGGATGTTGCATGCGGCAGGGGCGCATTTGCGTGCTATTATGCCAGGAACTTCAATACCCATGTTATTGGCGTTGATATAAACCCAAAGATGGTTGAAGCATCTATTGAACGTGCAAGAAAAGATGGCATGGAACATCTCACGGAATTTAAAGTAGCCGATGCTCTTTCTTTGCCCTATCCTGATAGTTCTTTTGATGCCGTTATAAATGAGTGTGCGGTAGGATTAACCTCTGATCCGCAGAAATGCCTGAATGAGATGGTAAGAGTTGCAAAGTTAGGGGGAGATATAGTTATTCATGAGAGCACATGGCGAAAGCATCTCCCGGAAAATACAAAGCAGGAATTATCTTTGAGGCTGGGAACAGTACCTTATACACTTGATGAATGGGTCTCGATGATGAAAAAAGCAGGGGTGTCGGATATCTATAATGAAGACTGGTCGAGCATTGATAAATCTCTTCTTAAAATTAGAGAGGACAGGGTTATAACAAGGCTGGAGGACATATATTCGTTCAAGGAAAAGTATTTTAGCCTATTTCCGAAAATATTGGTTAAGTATGGAATAAAAGGTCTTGTGTATCTTAATGAGTCAAATAAGATGTTTATGCCGCTTTATTATAATGGGACATTCGGGTACTATCTCGTCAAAGGTAAAAAATATGCAGCAGATAATGCCACGGGATAAAGATGGATCCGTGAGCGATTTATTCTCGCATGGCTGATGTGAAGGTATGGCAGACAATATCGAAACCGCAGGCAAAGACCATTAAGGTAAACGGATCGAATATTTTTTATCTTGAATCCGGAAAAGGAAAACCGGTAGTACTTCTGCATGGCTGGCCCACCTCCTCGTATCTCTGGCGCAATATCATACCTTCTCTTGCAAAGAAGCAGCGGGTGATAGCGCCGGATCTTACAGGTTATGGCAGGTCAGATAAGCCGCTGGATATCATATATTCCATTGATAATCAATCAAAGATCCTTGGCGAATTCCTGGATCGGCTTGAGCTTAATAAAACTGCATTGGTAGTTCACGATTTTGGAGGACCAAACCCGAAATAGTAAGCGAGCTTTTAGCGGATTTTTTTTCTATCACAGAATAATGCGCTTTCCAAAACTGGGTGTGGCATTCAGACATGGTTTGCCTGATTTGCTTTTCCAATACCATCTGTGCCCCCAGTTATTAGTTACAGAAAGAATTACTGGGACTATCTTTGTCTTATCAAGGATTTTACCATAACTTGGTTTTTCATCCTTGTGAACTGCAAACCAGAAAGTTTGACCTGCTTCAAGACTCCACGCATCACGATTATGGCTCTTGAAGAGTTTCAAGACATCTTTAATCTTCCTGTACAAGAAGACCGCCCTGATCATACGCTTCGGTGGTGAATCTTATGAGTTTATGTTGACGAAGTCCAATGACACCTTTTTTTTCAAGAATAGCTGCATCTTCAGGATGGGTGAGCTTCACGGAAACAATTTTTATTTTGTCCAGTTGTTTTCCCGGTGGTTCGTCTTTGCTGACAGCATGATATAAGATTTTTTTATCTTTACGCTGGTTTCCATAATTTTGTTCGATGAATTCATGCATTAATTGTACAAGTGATCTGCAAGTTGCCCTTGGAAATCCATATTCGGATTCTAACTCATGAAAAAGCTGTTGTTCAGATGTTTTTTCCAACATCTAAAATGAGTTTTGTAGCTTCTGCAAAATCGGAACAGGCAGAATTTTTAATGGATATTCCACTTACTGAATTTAAAAATCTTTATACAAATTCGAAAGGGCATGAGAAGGGATTTGGAAAATTGATTATTTTCACTGATAAGAACGAATGGCATTCCAAAAAAATCGTACAAACCTATAACAATAAATATCTTGTGGAAGATGATTTTAAACTACTGAATGATGAACTTATTGTGCCTGTTGGCCCAATATATCATACAAAGGATTTCAATATCAGGGTTCATGTTTTCCTTTCAGTTATGGGATTTGCTTTTTATAGGTATCTGGCATGGAAGACAAAAAGGTATAATCTTTCTCTGAAGGAAATTATTGATGTTTTATCCGGAATAAGGATTGCGCTTGTTAAGGATAACAAGTCGGATAAATCCGATATCGTTCTGGAAGAGATGAGTTCCAATCAAGGATCGTTATTTTCTTTTCTGAATCTTGGGAAGTTTATCCAGGAATTTTAAAAAACGATAAGCATAGGACTAATCATTTGTTAGGCTAACACGTACATAGGCGGCAGATAGCGGATTTTCGGTCATCTTTGAAAGGTGAGTTTAACTATTGGTATGGGTTTGGCAAAGGTTATAAATGTCCAAATATTCAGAAGTCAAGTGGTTACATGAGTCGGTATTAATGCTCCTGGAACTATATGTTCCTTAATGAAATGCGATAAAAAAAATGTACTATAACCAATATAAGCGGTATAATTGCTATCAGAGGTCAAGTTACATTGCGACTCACTCGAAACTACTATATTAAAACTTATACATTACACCATTTTAAGGTAGATTATTCTATGTGGTATTTGTTGATGTTGTATTAGTTGATGTTGTATTAGATGATGTTGTATTAATTGATGTTGTATTAGTTGGTGTAACTCTTGGCGTCATTGTTGGTGTTGGTGTAACCGTTGGCGTCAGTGCTGGTGTTGGTGTAACCGTTGGCGTTGTTGTTTGTCCCGTACACCCGCTAAGTAGTACAATTAATGTTAATAGTCCAATAATCCATTTCTTTTGCATATTAAACCTCCTATTTTAAAAGCAAATTTTGTTCTCTGGATTGATTCTTCCAGGGCAATTTTCACAAAATGTTTCAGTTCAATATCTAATTTTTGATAGTTTTTGAGTTTTTTGAGTTTCGATTAAATTAATCTAAAAAAACTCAAATAAACTCAAATAATCGTCGGATTATTTATATTGAGATAATCTTTAATAGTAGAATGAGGAGCCATCTTTTACCTATCACCCCTGTCAAGAAAAGAATAAAATTTTTTGGCACCTCTAATAGAAATAATATTATTACTGTGATTTTTATATATTCCTGATTTTCAATCTTTTTTACAATTGCCGGACTCCTCTGCCATAAAAGAGAGAATCATACAGAGTATCTAATTCAACTCCACCCTTTCTCCTGTCACCATAAAAACAACACTTTCACACAGATTCGTTATGTGATCCCCTATCCTCTCAAGATATCTTGCAACAAAAGTCAGATGTTGTGCGCCAGTTATCTTTTTCGGCTCTTCGATCATAATTGTAATAAGTTCCCTTCTTATCCGGTCAAAGAGTGCATCAATCTCATCATCTCTCCTGGCGATCTGCTTTGCAAGCTCCACATCCTTATTTTCAAAGGCATTTATACAATCCTTGATCATTTCCTGACAGATATCTGACATTCTTGGTATATCGACCAGCGGCTTTACAGGAGGTATATTAGCGCTCATTTTCGTAATAAACGCTATTTCTAAAGAAAGGTCACCCATCCGTTCAAGGTCAATAGACATTTTTAATACTGAAATTATCAGCCTCAAGTCCCTTGCCATAGGCTGCTGGAGAGCAAGAAGGCGCATACAGTTCTCCTCAATTTCGTGATCCAGAGCATCTATCTCCCTATCCATGTCAATGACCTTCTGGGCCATCTCTACATCATGATTTTTAAGAGAAAGTACTGAATCCCTTATTGCTATTCCAACAAGGTTTCCCATGTTATGTATTTCTTCCTTCAACCTGTGAAGGTCTTTGTGATACACTTCCCGAACCATATTATCCAAACCTCCCGACTATGTAATCTTCAGTGCTCTTCTCCTTTGGCTTCTTAAATAACTGATTTGTTTCTCCGAACTCTATCAGCTTTCCATATAGAAAGAAAGCTGTATGATCGCTGACTCTTGCTGCTTGCTGCATATTATGCGTTACTATGACAAGGGTATATTTCTCCTTAAGTTCCATCATCAGATCTTCTATCTTGCTTGTAGAGATAGGATCCAGGGCTGAGCAGGGTTCATCGAAAAGGATAACATCCGGCTCAACAGCTAATGCCCTTGCTATGCACAGGCGCTGCTGCTGACCGCCAGATAAACTCGCACCGGATTTATTAAGGTCATTCTTAACCTCATCCCAGAGAGCTGCCTTTTTTAAACTCTCCTCGGCGATATGATCGAGCCTCTTTTTATCCTTAACACCACTAAGTTTCAATCCAGCCACAACATTATCTCGTATTGACATTGTCGGGAATGGATTGGGCTTCTGGAATACCATACCAATGCGTCTTCTAATATCCACAGGGTCAATATCACTATTGTAGATATCCATGTCGTCAACCAGCACTTTCCCTGAGACTTTTGCTTTAGGCACAACTTCATGCATTCTATTAATGCATCGGATAAATGTTGATTTCCCGCATCCTGAAGGACCTATGATGGCGGTTATTCCATTTTTCTCAATACCAAGATTGATTTCATGTAATACCTTTTTTGATCCGAACCATGCATTGAGATTTTCTACAATGATTTTATTCTGCATGTTTAAACTCCTTTTTACATTCCATATTTTCTTCTGGTAACAAACCTCACTCCAATATTTAAAATAAGAATCAAGATAATCAGAATAAGGGCACCTCCCCAGGCTTTAGCATGCCAGTCAGGAAATGGTGTTATTGCATATGTATAGATTTGTACTGGCATGGTGGAGATTGGTTTATCTAACCCGTTAGCCCAGAACATGTTGCCAAAAGAAGTAAACAAAAGAGGTGCCGTCTCGCCCGATATCCTTGCAATCGAAAGTAAAACTCCTGTGATTATGCCGCTTCTTGCAGTGCCAAGAACGATGTATAAAGTTGTCTTCCACTTTGGTATCCCAAGCGCCAGGGAAGCTTCTTTAATTGAACCGGGAACAAGTCTGAGGGATTCCTCGGTAGTTCTTGTAACAATTGGTATCATCAAAACCGACAACGCCACCCCGCCTGCTAAGGCAGAAAAACTTCCGAAATACAGGACAATGAAAGTATAACCGAACATTCCTGCAACTATTGAGGGTGTGCCAGTGAGTACATCAGCAACAAAACTTACTATACGGCCAAACCTGTTCTGTCCATATTCTGAAAGATATACTCCGGCAAGGATGCCAACGGGAAGCCCGATTAAGCAGGCAATCCCTACAACAATGAACGTCCCCTGGATTGCATTTCCAAGCCCGCCTCCTGCTTCACCAACAGGTTTGGGGATCTGTGTAAGAAAATCCAGGTTTACAGCTGATATTCCGTTGATGATTACCGTGTAGAGGATACTCAGCAACGGGATTATGGCAATTACAACACAGGCAGCTGTAAGGATTGACATAACCCTGTCTATTATTTTTCTTTTATTCCATTTCACGTCACGCCACCACCTTCGACGTGCAACTTCCACACTAGAATCCTGGCTGCAATATTGATTATGAAAGATATCACCAGGAGCAGAAACCCGATCTCAATAAGAGATGAAATATAAAGCTTTGAGGTGGCTTCTACGAACTCATTTGCAATAACCGAGGCCATTGTATAGGATGGTGAGAAAAGGGACTCCGAAATCCTGGGACTGTTCCCGATGACCATGGTCACTGCCATTGTTTCCCCGATGGCGCGCCCAAAACCAAGAATTATAGCCCCGAATATCCCTGACCTGGCAAAGGGAAGAACTGCAATCTGTGTGGTCTCCCAGCCTGTAGCGCCAAGAGCGATGGCTGCTTCCCGCTGGTGTGTGGGCACTGTCATAATGACTTCCCTGGATACCGATGATGTTATCGGGACTATCATGATTGCAAGTATCACGCCGCCTGTGAGCATGGATAAGCCGCCATACATAGGTCCCTGGAAGAGCGGCAGAAAACCAAGGTATGTTGAAAGAGGCGGCGCAAGATAGTCGTGGATGAACGGGGCGAGAATGAATATCCCCCAGAGGCCGATTATAACGCTTGGAATTGCAGCCAGCAATTCTATGATGAAAGATAATGGTGTTCTTAGCTTTTCCGGGGCGAGTTCTGAAAGAAATATCGCTATTCCAAGACTGAATGGAACAGCAATTAGCAGGGCAAGAAATGATGACACAAGAGTCCCAAAGATAAAAGGCAGGGCGCCAAATACCTCACTTACCGGATTCCAGGTTGATGTGGTTAAAAAACCCAAACCAAAAGAGTTTCTTGAAAGTCCTGACCCGATAAAAAGCTCCCTGAACAATAAAAATGCCAGGAATAATATGCAAAGAGCAAAGAAGCCAACAACAGCTTCAAAAATAAAATCCCCGGAGAGTTTACTCCGGATGATACGGAAAAAAGACAATTTTGCTCGATCCATCTAAATTAATGGTTGTCCGTTGTTGTTCATAAGTCTTATGGTTTTTTCATTCAGGCTTATGATGTCCTCAGGCAGGGGTACATAGAGAAGATCTGAGGAATATTTCTGACCGTCATGTACTGCCCACCAGAGGAATTCAGCCAGCAATTTGCCTTTTGTCTGATCTGTCTGGTCTTTGTAGACAAGCAAATAGGTAAAGCTGCCTATTGGATATGAATTGTCTCCTGCAGCATCGACAATGCTCACCTTAGACCAGCTTGCATCGCCTGCGGGCAGTGCCGCCCCTGCTGCAGCGTTTGCAGTGGTTTCAAGAGTGGGTTCGATGAACTTTCCTGCTTTATTCCTGATATAAGAATATGAGATGTTCTGGAGTTTGGCATAAGCAAGCTCGATATAACCTATTGAATAAGGGTTCTGGCTTAGAAGACCTGCAACGCCCTCATTGCCTTTTCCGCCAAGACCCACTGGCCAGTTTACCGATTTACCCTTTCCAACCTTTGATTTCCAGTCAGGACTAACTGCTGAAAGATAATCCGAGAAGACGAAGGTCGTTCCGCTGCCATCGCTCCTGTGTGCAACAATAATGTCTTTATCCGGGAACTGGGTGTCTGAGTTAAGGGAAACTATCCTTGGATCGTTCCATTTTGTTATTTTTCCAAGGAAAATATCAGCGACCACATCTGCGCTCAGTTTAACTCCGGTCTTTATACCTGGAAGGTTATAAGATATAACAACTGCACCGATAGACTCAGGTATCTGGAGGATTCCGGAAATATTTGCAAATTCCTGCTCTGTCAGGGGCGCATCACTTGCACCGAAATCTACCGTTCTTTCTGTTATTTGCTTTATACCTGCACCACTTCCCACGCTCTGGTAATTGATCTGGACATTCGGCTTTATTTTGTTATATTCCGAACTCCATTTGGATATCAAAGGATATGGAAATGTGGCGCCTGCACCGTTTAGGGTTACAGTCGCCGGAGCTTTCTGCACGGTTGGTGCCACAGTTGGCTGTACTTCTACAGGCTGTTTGCTTACGCATCCGGCTAACAGCAAGCCTGCCAGAATCAGAATTAGTATTATCTTTAATCTATTCATTTTATTTTCACCATCAAGAATTCTGAATCAAATAATATATAGCTTCTCCAAAGAATCTTTATATACTATATAAAATCAGTATAAATTAGATTTCCGATCAAAGAACTGAAAACACTTTCAAATCTTTTCAAGCATTTTCCGGGGAGTACCTGATTGCCATTACCCTGATCACTCCAAGCACCAGAAGCAATGCCGAGAGTGCGAAAATCGTTTCATATCCATATGATTTGGAATAAAGTCCAACCGTGACCTCTCGCATAGCAATCAAAATCGTGACATCGGTTATGTCTGTGAGTTTAATCCTTTCGAGCTTCGAATAATCGGCAAATGTCTTGAAGAACTCAATTACAATAAAAAGCGTGAGAACATTGGTAACTATTCTATTAAAACCGCCCTCGAGTGAATCTATAGCAATAGTGGGGATATCGAGCAATATCCGCAGCATTCCTGCTATCAGAACCAATAAAAGTACATACAAGACGATTGTAATAATGGAATCAGTAATTTTTTTGAAAAATTTTGAATGGTCTATCATTTAAATACCATCATCAAAGCGAGTAAGATAAGAAGAATTATCAAAAAAAGTTCAATCCTGTTCAGGCTCATTTTATTTAAGTTGAATAAGTTTGAGGAGAATTCACATTCTGCTGTTTATCACAATGCAATCAATCTCAACTCTAATTACTTAGCAGCAAATCCGCCGCGCAGGAACAGATACAATTCTTTGTTTTCATTACTCATTTCCTGAATTTCCTCTTCAGGTGGATAATATTGTGCGCCAGATAACATTTTATTCAATATTTTCTTCATTTCTTTCATTTCTATCACATGTCGGTATCTAACTCATGAACTTATATAGTTTATCACAATAATCTCTATATACTATAAAATATCAGTATAGTAAAGATAATATGGATACACGAAAGGTTTACGTTAGCGGCGGTTCGACCTACGTAATTTCATTGCCCAAAAAATGGGTCAAGAAAATTAACCTGAAGCCAGGAGACTCTCTGGTGGTTACAGAACATGGCAGTTCATTACAGATAGAGACTGGTGTAATTGAAAAAGAGTCACGAACGAAGGAAATCAAAATCTCACATGTAACATCAAGCGAAGCTCTTGAACGTATATTAATTGCTTTTTATCTGGTGGGATATGATACAATTAAAATAAAACTGGACAAAGAGGATCATCTTGCATATAGGGAGATTATACGCAACATTATGGGCTATTTGATAGGCGTAGAAATTGTTGAGGACACCAGCGAAGCAATGACGCTTGAGATAATGCTGGATTACAAACGTATGAGTACCATGTGGATACTCCAGCGAATGTTCACCATAGATAGGTCGATGCTTCTTGATCTTGGTAAGGCTTTAAAAAACAAGGATATTGGACTGGCAAAAGATGTAATAGCAAGAGAGAAAGAAATCGACAGGCTCTATTTTTTAGTTGTCAGGCAGCTTAAGAGCGCCGTAGAATACCAGCAGATTGCGGAAAAACTTGGAATAGAATCTCAAAAAGATTGCCTTGGATACAGGATTGTGGTAAAGGTTCTTGAAAGAATTGCTGACCATATTGAAAACATAGCAAAAAGTTACATCCAGTTATTTGACAATCAAAAAGAAACACAACTGGACGAATTTATATATCTCACAAATAATGTGGTTGCAACTTTTGAAAAATCGGTCCAGGCATTATTTACAAGAAATGATGAAAAGGCTGAATCAGTATTCCATGAGCTGAAAAAGGTTGAGAAATCCCGGTCCGACATTTCAAAAGGATTGTTCAAGATCATTGATATTCAGTCTGCTATTTTAATGAAAACGATGCTTGATAGCCTTGGAAGAATAGCAAGTTACAGCGGAGATATCGCAGAGGTAGCTATCAATATGTCAACGCAAGTATCTTGATTTCCATGAATAAAATCGGGAAGGTTTTCATACGGAAATTTCAGCAAAACTATTAATACTTTAAAGGTGCGGTAAAACAAGATGTCCTATGGCTTTTCACGTAATGCTGATCCCAACTTTAAGCTGTCCGGCCAATTGCAGTTATTGCTGGAGTTCCGATAAAGGTTCCCCGATAATGAGTACTGAAACCATCAAAGAGGTGGTTGAATGGCTCAAGGATTTCAGGTCTGACCAGGTTACATTTACTTTCCATGGCGGTGAGCCGCTGATGGCTGGCATTGATTTTTACCGTGAGGCGCTACCCTTATTGGCAAAGGATCTGGGTCACTTGAAACCAGCGTTTGCCCTGCAGACAAATCTCTGGTTAATGACCCCGGAAATGGCCAGAGTCCTTGCAGTATATAATATTCCAATCGGTTCCAGTCTTGATGGTCCAAAAGAACTTACTGACCTCCAGAGAGGAAAAGGATACTTCGATAAGACCATGAGTGGATATAAAATTGCCATTGAAAATGGTCTTAAAGTGAGCTTTATTTGCACATTCACCTCCCATTCTGTAAAGCAGAAAGAAGAGATATTTAATTTTTTCCTGGAGAATGGCATAACCCTGAAATTACATCCTGCTCTTCCATCAATCCGTGATGAAACCCCGGAAAGATTTGCACTTTCCCCTGAAGAGTATGGGGAATTGCTGGTTTATCTCCTGGATAAGTACCTGGAAAACATGGGCAAGATCGAGATCATGAATATAGACCACCTGTGTAAATGCATGTTCACAAGCCGGGGCACTGTATGTACCTTCGTTGATTGTATGGGAGATACCTTTGCGGTGGGTCCTGATGGGAGCATATATCCATGCTATCGTTTCATAGGCATGCCCGAATATGTTATGGGCAATGTGAAAGATCATCCCCGCATGGAAGATCTTGCAAAGTCTGATGCATGGAAGAAAATGTTCCAATTTAAGGATTATGTGGATCAGAATTGTAAGGAATGCAGCAACATCAAATTCTGCCGGGGCGGATGTCCGTACAATGCCATAGCGCCTCATAATGGTGAAATAAAAGGTGTTGACCCGCACTGTATTGCTTATAAGAGGATATTCAAGGAAATAAAAGACAGGTGGGAGAACGAGTTTTTTGGCTCCCCTGATATGCCGATGTTCGGTCTTCCGGGAGAACCAAAAAGGACCGCAAAGCATGGGATAATGCCATTGATGATGAAACGCATCCAATCACATGATTCGGGTTGAAAATCGTTAAGTATCGAAAAAGGTGATAATATGGGCGAAGTAGTAAAACTTCAAAAGTCAGGTAAGAAGCTGGTAATTGCTCTACCAATCGCGATATGTGAAAATTTAGAGCTCAAAGATGGGGATGAAGTGGAGATTGAGCCTTTTACTTGTGGCGGTGAAAATGGAGTGCGCCTGAGACCAAAAAAATGATCTTTTCTTTTTCAATTTAATTCCTTGATTATCGCATCAACCATCTTGCTTGACTTTGCGCTACCTCCAAGGTCATAAGTCAGGTATTTACCTTCGGAGATAACTTTTTCTGAAGCCTTAAAAATCGCCTCGGAATTCTTTTTCTCACCCAGGTAATCAAGAAGCCACGCGCCAGCAAGCACTGTTGCCACAGGATTTACCTTATCAAGCCCTGCATATTTTGGCGCAGAGCCATGGGCAGGCTCAAACATCGCATAGTTGTCACCGATATTTGCTGAATAAATGAGCCCGATACTTCCTACAAGAGCAGAACACTCCTCGCTCAGGATATCCATGAAAAGGTTGGTTGAAAGCAGGACTTTCCGGTTGAATATCCGGGGATTTTTGATGAGCTGCTGGGCGATATTATCTATATGATATTCTTCAAGCTCGATTCCCGGATAATTCTTTGAGACCTTTTCGGTTTCCTCAAGGAACGTGCCGCAAGTCTGTTTCAGGATATTGCTCTTATGAATTGCCACCACGCTCTTCCAGCCCCTCCTTACTGCTTCTTCAAATGCATATTTTGCGACATTTCGGCATGCAGGGCGGGTGATCTTTCGAATAGCGATAAAAACATCATCTGTCAACTGGACTTCCTTTCCGAAATACAGGCCTTCGGTGCCTTCTCTTACACACACAAAATCCACATCACCAAGAGGCTTCTGGGTATTTGGGAACGATTTGATGGGCCTGACGTTGGCATAGAGGTTGAACTTCTGGCGGATCGAAACAGCTACGCTCCTTGGTGAGCCTGAGCCGCCCGGTGTTGTCGTGGGGCCCTTAAAACCTGCGTCAGTACTGCCAAGAATATCCCATGTTTCCTGGGGGATCAGGGAATCCCCGCCATTTTCTTTCCACCATTGCTCTCCGCCTTCGCACATTATGAACTCGACCTCGGTGCCGACCGCTTTTGCTACCCTGAGCATGCTGTTTACAAGTTCAGGTCCTACGCCGTCGCCTTTTATTACCGCTGCTTTTTTAGTCATGATAATCTTTCCTGCCCCCTAATTTCTTTGAAATGCTATTAAGTTTATCCAGGTGCATTTTTAATGTGATCAATGACAGGGTGGTTGAAATAATATCTTTCCAGCTGCCGTTTTCCTGCTGTTTTCCAAGAAGCCATTTGATGGACGGCGCGATGTCCCCATCTTCTACTCCTGCAAGGATCAAAGCCTGGATAACAAGGTTGCTTGTTGCGATATATATCCAGCCCGAGTCTTCTCTTTTTGAAAGCAACCAGATTGCACGATCTTTTATAAAATCACGATATTTTTCTTTGTCTTGAATAGAAAGCGCCGTGATTATAAGAGAGGTAGTTCCGGGATGTTCCCATTTCCTCCCATAATTGCTAACGAGCCAATCGCATCCTTTTTCATTTTTTATGCGGCACTCTCCAAGGGCCATGAGAGCATAAGCGGTGTCAATTTCACTGTTGTTCCAGTTGTCATCACCCTGTTGTTCCTGTATCCAGCTGATTGTTTCAGGTTGTACCTTCCCGCATTTACAGAGCGCAATGCATGCTCTTGCCGTATCAGTAATAGGAGTTTGTGTTTCCCAGTATCCATCTTTTTTGAGGGATAGCAATTTTTCGATCAGAAAGGATGCGGGTTCATTCCACAATGTTAATGCCTGGACACAGCGAGAGATATCCTTGATTGTTTCGGGTTGTTGTTCTTTTAACCATCCCATGCCCCGTGAAGCCGCCATGCCTATTGCTGTAACCATAAGTTTCAATATCCTTTTAATTCATTGATAAAAACTAATGGTTCATCGATGCTATAACATCTTATAATCTTATGCCTGGCGTTTTAATTATTTCATTTCAGCTTACTCTATTCGGCGGCTTACCTTTCTGGTGTCTTCCGCTTGTGACGGGAGCGTCATATCAAGATAAGGCCACTTCTGGTTCACTTGTTGTTCAGGGCTGTGGATTCCGATACTGGGAACTTCGCCAATGTTTCGCAGCATCGCACTTCCCTTTCTCTTCGTTCAGGAGCAGACTGTAAATTTCAATTGGTTCGCAGATTTCAGTTTTTCAATCCTGGCGCTGGTGTACAAATCAATCTATACTTCGCCTCGACTAATTCATCTGTGTAGTAAACTCATTATTTTCATAATTATCTTTGGTGGTGGTTTCATACCTAATTGTTCCATCAATGCTAATCGGTCGGCAACGCCCCAATGTTCAATAAGTTTCCCATCTTTGAAACGCATGATATCTATGACTGTAATCTCAAATTTTTTATCTGTTGGTGGCATAGGTCCGAACTGTCCTTTTTGAGTACCTCGTGCTATCATACGACCCTATACCTTGTCATCATCAGTTACCAGATCTTCTATCGTCATAGAGAAATCAGGAAAAGCGGTGTGCAGGCTCCTGATGCGTTCTTTGACTCCCTCTGCATTTGGAGGAATGAATCCATACTGGTGTTCAACAAAATCAGGTGATGCATATCTGTCAAAAACAGTTACATCACCCTTACTAAAACCATCTTCTATAATGATTCTGAAAAGTTGTTCATTTGTGTTCATGATTATGATCCTTTAAATTTACTTCAATTCTTCTTGCGCATTGACGGTAATTCTTTCATATATATCTGCATTGAATATATCATTCGTTTTTTGCATGATGCACATCCTGTGTTTCAATATCTTTCCTTATTACCTCCGAACCACTCCCAGATGAACAATGATAGCAGATGGCACATTCTAATTCTGAAGCTTTTTATAACTTTTTCACATAAGGTATACATATCTTTATTCTTTCCAAAATATGCTTGAGCAAGATTAATCCAACCATGTTGGTCTAAGTAGATTATTTTTTGAGACATTTAAATAACATCAACTTTTTTCTAAGTATTCACCTATTGATTTTAACATTCTTGGATTTATGCTGATACAGTCTTTATGATGTGTTTCTAAGAAACTATCTTTAATCCGATTATCAATAGCTTTTTGAACTATATTACCACCAATTTTTTTGACTTGAATATCTTGTCTATTAACATAGTTCATTCCAATCATATTTTTATTAAGGAAACGTCTGAGAATAAGCCGCTTTACGATATCAATTTGCCCTTTTTGCATTCAGCAGATTATAGTTTAAAGCTAATATACTAATACATACTAATACGCACTAATGCGTAATAGCGTATGCACTAATATGCACTCGCATAACAATCACTAAAATATGTGGAAAATGAAAAAATGTCATTAGAAAAGCTCTTTACAGGTTCTGCAACTGCCAAAATACTTGATGTTCTCTGGGAATATCAAGATATAGACTTAACACTCACCGATATCTCAGATGAAGCTGGTATACATTATACAACCCTTATGAAAGCCTTGCCCGAACTGGAAAAACTTGGGTTGGTTACAATGACACGGCAAGTTGGAAATGCTAAGTTATATCAAATAAATAGAGACGATGTTGTGGTAAAAAGGCTTGTCAAATTTCTAAACGCGCTTAATATTCGCTTTGCTGAGAAGGAAGTTGTTCAACAGAACTTGCAACAACAAAATCGTAAAGAAGAACTAATGTTAGTGTCCACCGACCTGGTGGGGTAAATTTGTTATTTTTGTAGCCATTACTTCTAAAGGATTCCTGTAGCCAAATGCAGAGTTGGGTCTATGGTTATATTCATATCTAGCATCTCGCAGTACATCATTGAATTTATTCCAATCTCCAATCCACACAAGGTTTAGAAATTCCTCTTTTATTGTTCTAAAACCTCTTTCGATGAAAGCTTGCAGCCATGGGCTTCCTTTCGGGATAAAGTGGAGAAGAATATTGTTTTTATTACAAAACTTCCTTACAGCTTCATTATAAAATTCTTTTCCACGATCCGACCTTATCTCTATTTTCTGCTCATGAGGTTGTAGTTGTTTTAAGATTTCCAAATTCTTTGCAACAATGTCACCATTTTTTTTCTGGATGACCTGTCAATGTTACAAAGGCATCATCATGCATGTCAAGAAGGCCGAAAACATATCCAGTATCCCCGTTACCAATCCCCCCTATCTTATCAATCCAGCGCTTGCTCCTGCGGCGATGGCTGCAAGTTCGGTTTTGCATTCTTCCTTCTCCTGACATCCCTGATAATTTTACGCATGGAAAATGAGAAATTGGCTGACGAGATAGCTTCTATCAAACATCTGAAAAATTTATAAAAGAGTTATTATTCGCAACCTTTAATATACTTTACGTTAATTGTAAACATATGGTCAGGCTGGATCAAATCGATCTTTCTAAAGATGGTCTCAACAAGTTCTTCAGTTCGAATAGAACTCAAAATGTACCATAAAGTACTTATGTTTACACTGTATGTAAACTTATATGATAGAACTTGATAATCTCGATGTCAAGATATTGGCACATCTGCAGAGCAACAGCAAGGAGTCATTCCAGGAGATAGCGAAGTGCTGTCTTACAAGCGTCCCAACAGTCAAGAGTCGTGTGGATCGGATGCTTGAACTTGGGGTTATCAGTAAATTCACCATAGATATCGATAACAGTAAGCTGGGGATAACCGAAGCAATACTCCTTGTAAATGCAAAGCCAGGCGCTATCAGCAGGATAACTGAAGAGCTCCGGGTGCTCGAAGAGGTTAAGGAGCTGTATGTAACCTCTGATTCTGACACAGCCATAGTGTCAAGAGTAGCAGGGGATATGCGGCGGATTCTTGCTATACAGGAAAGGATAAATCTTACTGATGTGAATAACATCCGCATATTATCAGTAAAAAACGCATTCACAAAGGATTCAACTATCCCTCTGGCCTCTTCCAGCATAACCCTGACATGTTCTTATTGCGATAAGAAAGTGGTAGGAGACGCTGTAAAAAAGAAATTCGATGATAAAGGTTATTTTTTTTGCTGCACCACTTGTCAGGGTGAGTTCGAGAAAAAATACACTAAACTCAGTGCAAACGCGGCATCAGAGAAAGTGAAATCATAGAAAGCATATAGGTATTCAAAAACCGAATGAACCGTATATGCAGCAATGATGAACAAGAAAACCTGGGATATAGAATTCACGGAAGGGCATTCTACCAACAGTGTTTACAGGTTCGATAAACCGATAAGAGTGAATGACGACCCTGCTGGTAACTGGCATTATGCCCCATCGCTTGCTGTTGATGATGAAAAAAATGCGTGTATCGCCTGGCTGGACGCGAGGAATGGCAATTATAATATTTATTTCTCACACGGAACAAAAGAAAACGGAATCTGGCAATTTAGCACGAATATGAGGGTGAATGATGATTCTACAAATGTATCCCATTATACTCCTTCACTGGCATTTGAGAATGGAAATGCGTATATTGCATGGTACGATGACAGGAATAAAGATTTTGATATATACTTCTCAAGCGGCAGGCTCGAAAATGACACATGGAAATTTGACAGTAACATCCGGGTAAATGATGATGAGAAAGGCGATCAAATGCATCCTGAAATTGCCGTCAAGGATAGTGAAATTTTCATAGTATGGGAAGATGGGAGGGACGGCGGTTCAGAAATTTATTTCTCAAAAGGTGTGAAGAAAAATGGAAACCTTGAATTTATAAAAAATACAAAAGTAAATGTCATCAAAGGAAAGCATTACGACCCTCAAATCGGGGTAGGAGGAAGCGATGTTTATGTTGCATGGCAGGCAGAAAAGACTCTTTATAACAACCTCGTATTTAAATATGGGGAATATGGTACTGATGGTGGAGACATATATTTTTCAGATGGGAAATACGATGGTAAAGCCTGGGTATTCAGCAGGAATATCAAAATAAACAATGACTTAACAGATTCGTTTACGAAGCCGGATCCAGTATTCATTGGCTTGATTCTTGGTCCGGTGATCATATTGATTATAATCGTGGGATTCTTAAGAAAATATGGACATTGAAAAAAATAATCAGGATAAAAGAAAATATGATATACTTCAAGATGGGGCTACAGCATCGTTTTTCAAAAACCGCAAAACCCAGTTCCTCTTTCAACTGCCGGCAGTTCTCCTTTTCGTTCTTGTCGTACTTGCAGGCTTTTTCGGGATTCAAAATAGCAACAAAAGCCTTACAACTATTTCAATCTGGGTTATCTGGTGGTCGCTTCTTATAATAAGCCTGGCACTTGCAGGAAGAGCCTGGTGTTTCATATGTCCTTTTGGGGCAATCGGGGACTGGGTACAGCGCCAGGCATTTTATAAAAAAGTTGATGACACATTCAGTTTAAAAAGGAAATTCCCCGCAAGAATCAGAAATCTGTCCCTGGCAGCGATGCTATTTCTTGTGATCACATGGGCTGATTTCCAGTTCAATCTTGTGAACAGCCCACTTTTGACAGCGTATTTTATTGTTGCTTTACTCGGTCTTGTTGTAATAATATCAATAGTTTTCGAGCGCCGTTCTTTTTGCAGGTACGCATGCCCCATAACTGGATTAATAGGTTTATATTCAATGTTTGCGCCTATTGAATTAAGAGCAAAAGATAAAGAAACCTGCAAAGCCTGCACAGAAAAATATTGTATATCAGGCAACGAAAAAGGCTACCCCTGCCCGGTGTTCGAGTATCCGGGAACCATGGAAAAGAACAATCATTGTATTCTTTGTACAGAATGCGTAAAAACCTGCCACCGGACCAACATCTCCCTTAATTTTCGTTCCTTTGCAGGAGATTTCTTGAATTTGAAAAAGACCCGGATGGATGAATCGTTATTCATATTGATGCTCCTCGGAGTGACTATATTCCAGACATTGATCATGATACGGCCATGGGCTGTTTTTACACGGGATTTAATGATCTATACTGGCGCCAATTACGATACGGTTCGATTCGTTTTATTCATTACTTCAGCGGTAATCCCCATTCTGATTTATTCAATAGTCATTGCTTTTTCAAAATTGCTCAATCGAGAAACGTCGTTTAAAGACATATTCACCGGCTATGCGTACTCCATTATTCCCCTGGGGTTGCTGATGCATCTTTCCCATAACCTGCGCCATTTACTGGAAGAAGAGACCGGGATCATTCCTGTCCTTTCGGATCCTTTTGGCTTTGGATGGGATATATTCGGGACGTCAGGATATTTAGCCGCGCCGCTTCTCAACAATAACAATATTCTCTTGATCCAGTGGCTGCTAATGTTTATCGGATTGGGATTTTCAGTATTGGTTGGCAAAAATATCTCCAGGCGAATGTTTCGGGGGAATGACTATGCATATCTCCCGGTGCTGATATTCGTTCTCGTTTTTTTTATATTCAATCTCTGGATGTTCGGGCAGCCGATAATGCATAAACACTAAACTCCAAATGCCACTCTATTCAGCACAGCAACTCATCTTGCTAATATCCTTTCTAAAGGACTGTGCAACGAGTTTCACTGCTTCTGTCATTGTCGGAAAAACATGGGCCGTATCTATACCGAAAGTTTTCTCAGTCATAGTTTTTTTCTCCATGATATACGGTTTTTTTTACGATGCAAAGCCATACTTGCCCCTTTGAGAGGGATGTGAGAACAGATGATCATTGAAAACCCGGATATCGTATCTCGATTACTTAGAGTCTGGGGACACGAAGATATTAGGAGGATTATGGTTTCTATAATGGATAGGGCTAAGTCTGTTGCTCAGATCAGCGAGGAGTCAGGAATTCCCCTTCGCACCTGTTACGATTTTATCCTCAAGATGAAGGACAGGGGTCTGATTGTAGTCGAACGGTCATAACCGATAACGGGAAGCTCTCCGACCTCTACAGATGCACATATAGTGAATTTGATGTTGCGTTGCAGGGCCGGGAAAATGGAAGTTCACGTCAGCCCTCACGAGGGGGTAGCAGATAGATTCTACCGTTTTTTATCACTTCGTAGAAAGTGAGATAGTCTGGAACTTTTTACACTTGTATCATCAGAGCGATCGGAAAAAGGTACCAGAATTGTAGCAGTTCCATAGATATCGAAATTAATTATTTCACATTATAGTGAAGACTATCATTTTAAGAAATTTCCGAATATTATTCTGCCATGTTCCAATGCATCGCTAAGTGAGTAAATCTCACCATTTTTATATTCTGAATTTTTCTTTCTCCATTCTTCCAGGTCTTGTCCGGAGCAAAAGAAGTTAATAAAAGGGCAAAGATTCTCTGCGGTACATTCGCCTCTTTCCCTATTGCTCACAAATTCAATGATTCCTTCAGGATTACAGGAATCGATTTTGCCATCTTTAACCACGACTATTATTTCTCTTTCACATGCCGGGCATCTGGACAGGATGATTATATTCCTCACCCAGCATAAAATGGATGCCCAGGGCATCTGTCGCACAAAGGGCATAAACCTCACGCCCGTCTTCAAAAATCACTTTATGGCGCATCTTGGTGGCAGAAAAGGGATAAGCAGAGATTATTTTGTCTTTCTTCTTCGTAATAATATCAAACTTTTGAAGTTTTTCAATTGTTTGATACACCACATCTACTGAAGATACCCCCAACTCCTTCATAATCTCTTCAGGAGAGGGGGGTCTGCCATTCTTTGCAAACTCCCTCAGAATATATTTCCGTATTTCGTCCTCCAGGGGACTTAACTTTGCCTCTGCTAATCTTCCTTTCACAGTTTCTCCAATTTTATCCATCAGTCTTTTCATAAAAGCCTACGGTCCCATCCCTTTTTTAACCATTTTATTAACATCACCAAGGCAGCATCTCCCGGAAGGATTTTTTATCTCGCATTCGCATTCTCCGGATTTTATTTTGGCACTGATTTCTTTGACAGCAGTACTATTCCCCTGCTGCTTGATCTGTTCGAAAATCCTCTCCTGCGTCCATCCAAAACAATAACATATAGAGATGGGGCTTTCTGTTTCTTTTATGCCAACCCTGACTTTCACATCTTCTTTATGCAAATAGACCTGTCGCTCATTATTGAAGTAAACAACCCCGCAGGTGGGTGTTTCACAATAATAAAATCCATCCGGGCTCTCGATAGCTTCAAGCTGTGGTTCTTTGACAAGACTTTCTATTGTTATTTCCCTGGCGGGTTTCCCCTTGCCATTGCATTCTTTGCAGATAGCGGTATCTTCATTCACTTTAATATCGCAGCAGGAGTGCCGGGATGCAGCATTATCAATCTCGCAGCAACTCTTCATTTCTCTGCACTCACCATTTCAATGTTGCTGGATTTGCAGGCAGGACAGATAACGCTTTTCCCAAGTCCCTTAAATTTGTTTTCACAATCCAGGCAAATGTATTCTTTTAAGTCCATTTCTATGTTTTCCATATTGAATTCAGGCACATCTCCGACCATGCACATATTTTTTCACCTCAATTTCATGTGTATATCTGTAAGAGTCCATTTCTCATACCACGGTAATGATTTTAAGATATCCTCTATGTTTTTTCCAAGCATTGCAGCATAATTACCCGCTCTATGAATATATTGATACGACATGCCAAGAAAACCTTCAGCTTCATGCTTCTGGGCTTCCTGTAATGCCTCTTTAAGACCTTCCTCGTATGCAGGCATAAATTTCGAAAGCTCCCCTGAAATATCGATACCTGCTTTAGCTGCATAATTTATTGCATTTTCTATATACACATGCATTCCATAGATTTGTCCTTCTGATGCATATCTTCCTGCTTCTTTAAGCATTTCAGAGATTCCTTTTTCATATGCTGGCTTTAGCCTTTCAAGTTCGCCGCTGATATCCTTGTTGAGTTTTACGGCAGTCTCCTTTGCCTTTGATACATAAAAATCAACATCGGACAAAACATTCAGATCTGCGCACTGTGCTCTTTTAAGAAATCTTTCTAGGTCGTTATTTCTGTCTTGCGGAGTCTTTTCCCTGTCTACTTTTTCTTCGATTTTAATCTCCTCAAGCACTGAACCAGCATCTCCCATTGCTGTTATTTTGCCAAGCTTCATATGTGCAGTGCGGTCGCAAACATTCCTGACAAATTCCATGTCGTGAGAAACTATAACAAATGTCGTCCCCGTCTCTTTTCTTGCTGTCAGGATTGAGTTTGCAGCCTCATTCTTTGTGATCGGGTCCATCGTTCCTGTTGGTTCATCAAAAATAATAATCCTCGGTTCTCTTATGAGGACCTGCGCCATTGTCACCCTCTGACGTTCTCCAACACTGAGTTCATATGATGTCTTCTCCAGAATCTCATGTGCTGTATTTTCATCAAAGCCCACTGCTTTCAATGCAGCAATCGTTTTTGTTCTTGCAAGTTCAGGCTCAAGTTTTAAACCTATCGAATCGGTCAGATTAGATAATACATTCCTGTGAGGGTAAAGGGAATATTCCTGATGCAAGTAGCCAATATGCGGTTTTGCGCGTCCCCTGAAATCTGTTCCTTTCTCGGTCATATCAACCCACGTATCTCCAATTCTCACATCCACTTTTCCGTTGTCTCTCTCCATAATGCCTGCTATAATTTTAGAGAGTGTTGTTTTCCCTGCTCCGCTTATGCCCAGTATACCGAAAATTTCTCCTTCGTTGACTTCGAAGCTCACGCCATTTACGGCACGGATCATACCTTTTAGATAGGAGTAATATTTTTTCTTTACATCCTTAAGAATAATGATAGGCTCACCAACAACTGCTTTGTCCTCATTCACCACTCCTGTCATTGCAGAGAACTTTTCAATAATTTCATCCGGTTTTCCTATTTCTATAATTTCTCCTTTATCCAAAAGAATCGCTTTGTTTGTCAGGTCATGTAAAACGCCAGGCAGATGCGAAGTAACAAGCATTGTCATGTTGTGTTCCTGTTTTGCTTTTAATATGCTATCATGCACAAGCTTTGCAGTTCCTGGATCAAGTGTTCCGGTTGGTTCATCCGCAAGCAAAAGCATCGGGTATTTTGCAAGCTGCCTTGCCAGCACTACGCGCTGTTTCTCTCCCCCGCTGAGTTCCTTTCCCGTGTAAGTCATTCTATGGCTGAGCTTCACTTTTTCTATTAATTCTGCTGCAATATACGGACGTTTTTCTTTAGGAATATCGGAATATTCAAAGCTGCGAATGATATTCTCAAGAACTGTCTCATCGCCATATAATCCAAAGGTTCGCTGCATCATGATAGCAGTCCTTTCCATGATTTTCCCGTGCATGTCATTCGAATTAAAATAATTCACCCTTATCAATTCTGTTCTTATGTCACATTTTGAGCACGCTTTGCCTGCATTACCTGGAGGATTTACTCTACCGCATTTAGGACAGGATGAAATGTTAAAAATAACCTCGCCAGTAATATCTTCAAACTCCTCAAAACCTCGAAGCAAATGCAAAAGAGTACTTTTTCCTGCGCCGCTCTTTCCAATTATACCGATGCTATCGCCTTCATTTATGTCCAGGTTTATGTTCTTGAGAATCTGTTTGCCGTTAGCACTTATGCTTAAATCCCGTATCTCAATTAAAGCTGCCATTTTAACTGCTCCTCTTGTTTTTTACAACCTCGCAAGAAAGAATTCCTTCAAACATTTCCTTCACATGCTTATCCGAGAGATCAAGAATTTGTGAGATAAGCTCGTTCTTTATCGAGTAAACTACAAATTTTCCATCTTTCTCGGTGTTGACAAGCCCACAGTTTCGCAGACATGCCATATGGTGCGATATGAGACTCTGATCTTTTCCTGTCGCCTCGCAGATATCATTCACGCACATTCCGCCATTCTCTTTCAATGCATAGAGTATTGAAAGCCTGGTTTCATCGCTCAAAGCGCTGAAAAAATACTTTTTTGCTGTAGTCAAATCTCCATGTAACATATGTACGTATGTTCATACGTTATATTATAAATACTTTTTGCTCAAAGATCATTTTTGTAATAAAATATAACACGTGTTATTTTTTCTCTCCCCATGCCAGATATACGTTACTCAATAACAGTCCACCAAGTTTCCATTCGCGCATCTTTACATTGTCGATCAGTTGCTCCATATACAACCATGGTTCTCGGTTCACATCCTGATGAGTAAATCGGCAGATTTGATTGAATATGGGATTAAGTATCGCACCAGGAAAATCGTTAATAAACTTCAAATCAAGCACAGCGAGCCTGCCACCAGATAAAAGACTTGAAATGATATTTTCCAGAGCCATTTGATGCTCAGGGATACTTATCATACACCAGAACGCAGGCGCAGCATCTGCATATGGAAGTTCGATCAGGCTCACATCACCCTGGATGAACTCAACATTATTCAAGCCGTTCTTATTTGCTCGTTCTTTTGCCTTTTGAAGCATTTTAGGCGCAATATCTACCGCTATGATCCGACCTTCAGGACCGACTGCCTGAAAAAGATATGGAAAATTAAGACCTGTTCCGCAGGCAATATCCAACACGGTCATTCCTTTTCTTAGATTTAGTACCGAGATTCCTTGCTCGCGGTATCTACAATCGAGACCAACAAGGCGCAGCATTATATCCCACACTGATGCCCATCTGTTCCAATAGGAACTTAGATCTGTTATAGAATTGCCGCTCATTTTTTTACACCAGATTGAATTTATCGTTTATCATTCTGCATAAACCCCTTTTCTTCAAAAGAAAAGGTACTGCATTATTAAAAAGAATATGAGGTATATACTGGTTCATGCCGAAGATGTTTAGCAGGCGTTCTTGACGGGTTTTTAATTTTAATAGGTGTTTAATCCCGGGATAGGCATATTCTTTGTTCATGATCCCTTTTGCAACCTCCTCCCCGGATAGAATTGCCTGGTATATCCCTTCCCCGGTCAGTCCTGACGCAATACCAGCCGCATCGCCTGCTAAGAACCTGTTCCCGAAAACAATTCCCTTATAATCAATATTAATACGTGCAGCTTCGAACCTTGTTCTTTCAATGGAGAGCCTCTCGCACAGATCATCAAGGCTGCGCCTCATTAATGCAGCTTTTCCAGTCGACCCGCCCATCCCTATCGAGGTAAATTCGCTGTGTGGAAATATCCAGCTATACTTAAGAACATTTTTAAAGTCATCTACAAAAACCTCAAAGTCCTTTCTCAGTGTTTTGCTTATATACTGGATCCCTATTACAGTTTTATTAACGGGTATATCCAGGGATTTCCTGACAATCGAGTTAGAACCATCACCGCCTACTAAATGATCAAAACCTATTTTTTCACCGTTTACAACGATATGGTTTCCATCAACAGCACTGACGCGGCATGAAGTCCCGATCCGGGCGCCTGCTCTTTGGGCTTCTTTTGCCATCCACTGCCCAAGTTTTTCCCTGTTCACCATAAACACAGGATGACTGCCCAGGTCAACATCGTATGATCCTTTTGCTGTATGCAGGAGCATGTAATTAAATTCAACATCAACAATATTTTTTGGAACAAAATCCATATCCTTGATGGTTAGACCCCCAGCGCATATTGTTTGTCCGATAGTCTCGTTTTTCTCCACTACCAGTGTATTTTTCCCTGCTTCTGCCAGTACAAGTGCCGCCTCAAGACCAGCCGGGCCCGCGCCGACGATAATTGTATCATACTTTTCCATGTTATTATACCACTGACTGTTTTTTAATTATAACTATCACACCGGCAATATAGTTGCCAGCCCAGGATGCTATAGCAAATATGAGCATAAAAAATATCACCATTTATTATAAAAAATAGGGAAAAATAGTTAATTTACGTGTCTTGCCTATTTTTCCCATTTTTCGCTATTAAGCTGCCATTTTGCGGCATTCTTCAGCACATTTCCTGCATTCTTCTGCACACTTCTTGCATTGCTCAGCTTTATGTTTTCCACATTCTGCTGCACATGCATCACAGATATCTGCGCAAAGGGCGCAAAGTTTCTTTGCAAACTGACTTTCTCTCGCCTCGAACCTTGCACATAGCGAACAAATATCTGCGCAATCACGGCAAAGCTGTATACACTTTGCCATCATCTTTACATCGTTCTCACGAAGACAGGCTGTAATGCATGCTTCGCATGCTTCAACACAGTCGTTACAGGCTTCAATACACTCCCTGCTTTTATTATTAGCTACCAATTTTTTCACCTCCTATAAATCTTATAAAGGTATTACCTCTTTAAGTGATTTCCGGTTTACATCTTTAAACCAAAATGTAATTAAAGAATTAAAAACAAAACCAAGACATCAGCAACGATTATAATAACTATAACAATGTACAACAAGAAGATACATCACAAATTGCAGTAATGAAAAGGTGTGAAGCTCATAAGACAATGTAGAGAACTCTGAATGAACAAAATAAATACAGTAGTTTTAGACAGGAATATAAAGATTAATAACTTAAATATTTACTACCAAGAAGCAGGACAAGGTGAGCCAATACTACTGCTTCACGGCTGGCCTACTTCTTCGTTTGTATGGCGCAAAGTTATTAAACCGCTGGCTGAAGCAGGACATGTAATTGCACCTGACTGCCATCATTATTTGCAGGAAGAAAAACCGGACGATGTTAATAGAAACAAATTAGAATTTCTGAGAAATACTTAATATGCAAAATTTACTGATTAAAAACGCTACAATTATTACGGTCAACGGAAAGAACGAAGTCATCGAGAACGGCAGTATAGTTATTGCGGGCAAAAGGATAAAAGATATTGGACCCGCCGAAGAGATTGCCAGAAAATATCGGATAGAAAATGAAATCGATGCTCACGGAATGGTGGCAATGCCTGGCCTCATCAACGGCCATATACACACCATTGCCTCGTTGTACAAGGGTACTATGGTGGGATTTGGTTTTGAAAAAACTGCTGGCGAGGATACGGCTCTGGCTTTCCGGGCTACGCCCGAAATTATGTTGGCCGCTTCCCGCTTGGCTGCAGCCGAAATGCTACTTTCCGGTACCACACTGGCAAATGTGGCGACTGATGCGATAACTTTCGAAGTCAGCAGCCAGACGGCTGAAGCGTTGGGACAGGCAGGCATGAAGGCGTTTGTCCAGACAGCGATTGCCGATATTTTTGGTCCAACTGATTATGATGCCGATGCGCAGCTTGCCGAGGCAGAAAAGCTTGTGCTGGAATATCGCGGCAAATTTGATGGGCGCATTTGTGTTTCACTTGGCCCGGCGGGCGATATATCAACCTCACTAAAGACAATGCGGCACCTGGCGGATTTGGCGGAGCGTGAAGATTTAGTCGTTCACATGCATGTTTTTCCTCGCTGGCCAACGGGTATTTTCAGTTTGCTGTTTCGCGGCCGTTCCCCGCTCGGTCTTTTGAAAGCAGGTAAGTTGCTAAATAGACGACTAATCGCCGTGCATTTTCTTGCAGCTAATAATGGAGATATAAAAACTATAACCAAAGCTGGGGTTAGCGTAGTGCATTGTCCCTCGGTGTGGATGAACGCAGGCATAGGCCCCAAACATTGGTTACCAATAAAATCTCTATATGAAGCGGGCGCCAACATAACACTTGGGACGGATAGTTGTGGCGGGTGGATCGAGGGCTCGGATATGTTTACCGAAATGCGCAACTGCATTTTGATGAGCAATTTTCTATACGGCGCTGGCTCGCTGAAACCAGTTGATGTACTTCGGATGGCAACTATTAAAGGAGCTATGGCTTTAAGATTAGAAAATGAAACCGGCTCTCTGGATATCGGCAAGAGCGCAGATATAATTTTATTGAAACTTGGCCGACTGTTATGCCAACCAACATCAGACATTCCAGCAATGATTGTATATAGTGCATCTGGTCGAGATGTGCAAACCGTATTGATTGATGGTCAGGTTGTTATGCGCAATAGAGAACTGCTTACCATCGATGGAGGAAAAATACTGGAAGCGGCTTCTTTAGCGCGTGAAGAACTTTACCGTCTTGGCGGCTGGGAACTACGAGCAGATAGCGCAACACCTCCAGCAACCTCATGGCTCGAACGCTATCCCAATAAGGGACTTGCAAAGTGGGGAACAAGATGGGCTGAGTTTAAAAGATTATTTGAAAAACAAGAGAGAGAGCCATGAAAAATCCAAAGAATATTGAAAAAATACTAATAATTGGAGAAATATATATTAATCAGTGAAGAGATTAAAAGCGCATATCCAATCCACACTATAGATATTTTGATCCAAGCCTGCGCACTGCCAGCATTTTTTATAGGGTGCCTGATTAACTGAGCCGAGGCAACAGCTGCAAAAAGGGAAGGAGCTAACATGAGAATAATCGTAATATCATTAAAAAATCCTATAACATAAAAAATAGGAGTTAGAATGATAAATGAAAATAGGTTAAAAAAAACGCCTAAAATTCCTGTTAGGTTATTGCCAATTACCATAGGTAGTGTTTTAAGTCCACCTTTTGAATCATATTCTAAATGATTAAGTTCTTTCGTCAGGAACTCGCCCATTAATGGAAAGAAAAAAAGCAGGAAAATGGCTGCAATATAAATCGATGCTTCTTGCCTGAAGAGGATCCACCCGGAAAGAGGAATAATCGCCAGTCCTGTAGAAAACCAGGGAGAAGCCAGAAGCCAGTTAGCCCTTGCCCGTATTGGGTATGTAACATACGTGTGACCGAAAAACCATCCTGCTACTGCCACCAGAATAAGAGCAAGGTTCTCTGTCAGGACTGCCATGGTAATCAGGGAAATAACCGCCAAAAAATATATATATTTGACAGCCCGCCTCATTGTAAATTGATTTATCTCTCCTTTCTGGAGAGGATTTTCTGGTTTCTGATATTTATCTACATCGCTGTCAGTATAATGCCCTGCAACATCAACGCCGTTCATGATTATGGAACCTGTAATGAAAAGTATAAGGAGCATTATCCATTCGTTAAAATCAGGCAATCTCCCAAGAGCAAATAGTGCAGTTCCAAATATTGTGGACATATCTAAAAGTATATAATGCGGAGACCCCAGTATAATAATATTTTTAATATCTTTTATCAAACCCTCACCCCTGTTTATTCTGAATGTCCAGCAGCATAGGATGAATAATGATCCCCAACAGCAGTAAAAGTCCTGAGAATCCTGCAGCTATCACCTCTATTGCATGTGTCTTTAAGGACAAATACAGCATGGTAGCAGAAAATATTAAAAAGAATGAGACAATAACTTTACTTTTCAATCATACCATCCCTGAAGCGTATTATCCTGTCCGCCTTTTCGCCTATTTCCTGGCTATGCGTTACCATCACGATCGTCTGTCCTCTCTCAAGGTTCAATTTCCTGAAAAGCTCAATTATCTCTTTCGAGGATTTTGTATCCAGGTTGCCTGTCGGCTCATCCGCCAGGAGTATCTTCGGACTATTGGCAAGACTTCTTGCAATGGTAACACGTTGCTGCTGTCCACCCGAAAGTTCAGACGGCAGGTGGCGCAGCCTGTCTCCAAGACCAACGAGATTCAGCAGACCTTCTGCCTTTTTTCTGGAATCTGGCATCCTGTTCAGCATCATGGGAAACATTATATTTTCAATAGCTGTAAGCTCATTAAAAAGGTTAAAGAACTGGAATATGAAGCCTATGTACTTCAGTCTGTACCCTGCTCTGCTATTGCTGCTCATCTTCGTAACATTGTTATCTTCTATATAGACTTCTCCCGACGTCGGGGTATCCAGCATACCGATCATGTTGAGGAAGGTTGATTTCCCGCAGCCTGAGGGACCCATAATTGCAATGAATTCTCCCTCATGGATTGAGACATCAACGCCGTTAAGCGCTTTAACCTGGACCTTGCCAAGTATGTAACTCTTTTTAAGATCACTTGTTTTGATTATGTCCATTTACTATTGCCCCCATATCGCTTTTATGATGTTCATTCTGCCTGCCATCAGCGCCGGGTATACTGAAGCAAGAATTACTGTTGCCATGGTGACCAGTGAGGCATCATAGAGTATATACATGTAGAACCTTGGACTCAGCGATCCGAGGATAGGATCAGAAAACGGATGGGCTTCCAGGTATTTTGTGCCCAGATACCCGAGCGCATCTCCGGCTATAATGCCTATCGTTCCCAGGATCATCGCCTCGATGATATAAATGGATAATATCTGGAAATCCTTCATGCCAATTGCTTTCATTATCCCGATCTGCCTTCGCTTGTGGAGGATATTTATATAAAGTATCACCCCAACCGACACTGCAGATGCAAATAATCCTATCGCGTTAATTGCGGAGCTAATCTCCTTGAATGTTGCAGTTGAACTTAATATTGATTCAACCTCTTGTCTCCATTCTTTTATTTTTATAGCTCCGAGTTCGAGGGATATAGTATCCTTATATTGCCCGGCAAGGGCTATATCAGAGAGTCTGACAAGGATTACCGATGCTTTATTGTTTATATTGAGATGCTCTGCTGCACTCTCAAAATTGATTATAACCGTATTTGTATCAAGCGCCATGCCGGTGCGGAATATCCCTTTTATCCTGAAGACCTTTGTGTTGCCTTTTTCAAATACCAGAACTGCTTCATCTCCAACTATGGCTTTCAGATCATTCGCCAACCGATACGAGATCAAAACACCATTCCTGTCATCGACATCAAGGGTTTCCCCCGAATCGATTTTGCTCAGAATGTTTGTTACCCTGTTCTCTTTAGAAGGATCCACAGCCAGGATCCTTATTGATTTGGATTTATCCTTATATGATAAAGCTCCGCCTGCATTGATCCTTGGAGAATAAGCAACCACTTCCTTAAAAGTATCGAGCTTCTGTTCTTTTACACCCAGCCCCTCTATATACCTGTTATGCTCATCGGGATATATATTAAGATGACCTGATGATGTCTCCATCGTCTTTTCCACGAAATCATCGGTAATTCCGTCCATGAACCCGTTTATGATAATGATGTTCGCTGTGGAAAGTGCGATCGCGATAATAATAAATAGGAACATCCTTTTATTTTTTTCTGAATCTTTTCTTGCATAGAAAAACACTGCCGACATATTACCCTCCCCATATAGCCTTAATGATATCTATCCTGCTGGCCTTGATTGCGGGATATATTCCCGCTAATAAAGTTGCTGCAAAAGAAACTGCTGTTGCATTATAGAGAAGGTAGTATCCGAATCTTGCACTTATCCATGTCATCATAATGGCATCATAGAACGGATTTGCTTCCATATGTTTAATGGCAAGGTATCCGAGAATGTCGCCCGCAGGAACACCTATCAAGCCAAAGAGTAGCGCCTCCATGATGAAAACCGTGAAGATAAAGGAATCTTTCGCCCCTATTGCTTTCATTATACCTATCTGCCTCTTTTTATGGATCACATTTACGTAAACGATAATCCCGACTGAGATTGATGCGACGAGTAATCCGACTACAGAAATGATGTTGGAAAAACTCTTGTATGCCTCCGTGAAACTCATCAAATATTCGAGTTCCTCTTTCCACGTCTTCACGTTCTCGATACTAAGGTTTTGCATCAATATCGATTTGTAATCCTCGGCAATCTCCTTATTAGAGAGCCTTACAAGTACGGCAGACGCTCTGTTTTCTATATAAAGCTGTCTTCTGGCTTCGATGAGCGTTATAACTACGGTAGAACTGTCGAATTCCTGGATACCGGTGCGAATTATTCCTTTTATTTTATATTCCTTCGTATTCCCGTTTTCAAATGTAAGAGTTACTTCATCCCCTGTATCAAGTTTCAAATCCTCAGCGAGGCGATAAGAAACCATGATGGCATTTCCATCATTCGAGTTAATGGCAGTACCCCTATCAAGTTTATCCAGAAGTGTTGTTACTCTGCGTTCTTTGTCAGGATCAAGAGCCAGTATTGTTGCAGAAGCGGATAATTCCTTGAAAGACAATACACCACTTGCGGAAACCCTGGGAGAATATGCCTCTACTTCCTTTAATGAATTTAGAGCCTCTTCTTTTATCCCCAGTCCATCTATAAACCTCTCATCCGGATCAGGGTAGATATTCAAATGGCCCAAGGACGATTCAACAGTGTTATCAGCTAAGTCCTTTATCATTCCATCCATGAACCCATTGATGATAATGATGTTTGCTGTTGCAAACATTATAGCTACAGTTATAAATAAAAAGATCTTCTTATTTTTAAAGATGTCCTTTTTTGAATAGAACAGAGCGGAGCGAATATCATCTATATTCACTTCTCAGTTCCTCCATCTGTAAGCAAGCGCAAATATCGCTATGGCTGCCAGCCCTGAAGAAAAACCTGGAAGGCTATGACTGTTGCTACCTATCGGGGTCACTGGTACAGGAGATGTCATCTGCGTATTTTTCTCGACTGTAAAAATTTTATCATAGTTAACTGGGATATCCGTTCCCTTCAAAAGTACTGATGTCACATAAACCCCTTCTTCTAATCTATTTGTCCAGAGAACGTTTACTGTTTTTTCTTTATCATTGGACATGATCGATGGGGCTTTTGTTTCCCTGGTTTCTATGATCCTGTTATCCTGTTTCAGCGTGAAGATAATCTTAGCGTTAAGGGGAACCATGGATATGCTTTTAATTGTCGCACTTGCACCTATGTCGTCGCTAAAGACATCTGTTATATCAGCATTGCTCTTGGCTATGAAATTTGAGATTGTAGTAAGATAATATTCAGGGGCACCTTTGTTGTAAAGGTAAATCTTTACAATACCCGTATAATTATTCCCTTCTTCCAGCGCAACGTCCGGCTGGTGACTGAGCACAGTTTCCCCTTCACCACCTATTGATAGTGGAATCTGCTTAATTCTTTTGGAGTAAATAACGCTTTCTTCCTTCATTAAGATGTATTCTATATCAATGAGAAAAGGCTTAAAGCGGGTATCAAGACGCTGCTCGTAGGTTCTTAAAATTAGCTTGAAGCCCTCTGAATTCGCACCGAACCCTTCCACATAGATTTTTGAGAATCCCAAAGCCTGTTCACTCTCATTAAGCATTCTCTCACTTTCGGCTAATGCCGTTGAAACTCCAACAAGAGATATAATAAGAATCAATCCAAGAACTATCACACCGTATTTAATCATTATAATTTCCTCTTTTATTGTTTCATTTTTCCTATGAAATAAAGCCACTGTCCTGTTGGTTCTATCTTTTTTGTTGTAACCTGATCAAAGCCTTCATGCTTCAATAAATTTATCAAATCTGCCCTTGGAAGAAGACCCATGCCTCCGAAAATAAGTATTACCCAGTGTACAAAACCTACATCGACATTTCCTGTCAAAATTGGTTGTTGTACCGCTATCACCCCATTCGGCTTTAACGCCTTTTTAGCCCTTTTCAATAAGTCCATTGCATCCTTCTTTTCGAGATAATATAACATATTATTAATAAGGCATATATTATAATTCTCGCCAAGATTTATCTCTTTTGCATTTCCATAAAGTACAGATAATCTATCCTGAAGTCCTTCAGCCTTAATGCGTCTATTGACCTCTTCACATAAACTCTCCTGCAGTTCTACCCCGATGCCAGTTAAGCTCTGGTTTCTTTTTGCCAGCTCGATGAGATAATATCCCTGACCGCATCCTATATCCATAACCTTGCAGTTCTCCTCATGGACCGGAAGCGTTAACAGCACATCAAGGGCCCAGTTGTCCAAGAAACGGGTTCCCTGCGCAACCTTCAATGCCAGTTCTGGAGAGATTTGATACTTCTCTCTTTTTCTCATCAATTCGGGCAGTTTTTCGAACAATTTACTGTGCATACTTGTTATTCCCCATGGGAAATTCGCAAAACAGTGTTTTGAATGCGTGCACAGATAAGTTTCGGTAAATGCTGTGTTTGAGTACACCTCACCCCGTTTTTTAAGCAGCCCATAGGAAGCCCCGATTTCCATCCATGCATTGATAAGTTCGATGTCCATATCATATACAGCAGCGTATTCCTGTGAACCCATGGGTGTTTTCACCAGGTTATCAAAAATACCAAGTTCAACGCCAGTTGAAATGTGCCAGAGCTTATGGAAGCCTGAGCTCATATCCAGGACTTTTTTAATGTCAAGCAACATCTTATATCTTCGAAGCGTATCGAAAAGTTGCATCATGTCCTCCTCTAACAGCCATCATAAAGCACCAGTGCCCCGTTCTCCCCATCCTCGGAAACCTTGACTTCCACATGCCTCTGTCTGCCGTCCCCGTATTTATCCAGCAAAAAAGCTGCCAGCTCTTTTGCGAGCATTTCACAGCTTTTCTGTCCAAGATCAAAAGACAAAGCTCTGATCCATTCCTCGATCTGCTTTTTCACCAGGATGAATTCAAGTTCTCTATCGTCGTGATACGTCTGGATCCTCGCCTGTACATGAAATTCGTGCCTGTGGGTATTCCTTAAGAAAAACACAGCTTCAGGTGCATTATCCCACCTGTGCATTCCTTCGAACCTTGTATTGATTTCAATAAATAATTTCATAGTTTCCTTCTCTATTGACATGCTATCTCGAAAGTATGCTCGGATTCTAAATCCGTGTAGATTTTCAATCTGCCATATCCATTTTCAAATTCATATGAATCGTAAATCACACCGTCCTTTTGCACGCTTCCAATACTGGTTATATTGGAGCAGATGATTTCAGTATTCTCCCTGGAATCTCCCGGAATTACGATAACGGTAAGAACTTTCGATTCGTTATTGTAATCAGCTCTTTTTATGTAAACATCTGGGTACTCGACATGGGAGACAAAAGGAAGATCAAAGAAGGCACTGTCGCGTTTTGTATGAATCAGGTCTGCGAACTGCCTGCCTGAGGTCACTTTTCCCCATGCAAATATACTTGTGGTAAATAACTGGGTTCTTACATTCTTATAGTAAAGTTTCCCATTTTCCCATTCAGGATTGAATTCTTTGGTCGCATAGTTTAAGAATTTTTCAGCCAGAGTTTCATCGTCCATCTGTCTTGCCAGAAGGTAACCGAAGCTTGTCGTCATGGAATCGTTCGATATTTCAAAGAAATCGTCCAGAGGTCTGCTTTTAATAAATGCACCGTCTTCACTCGAATGGGTCACTATTTCTGCTAATCTCGGGTAAAGTTCTATTACGATATCCCAGTCAACAGGCGTGGCTAATGCCAGAACACCCACATCCGTTATATTTTCACTCGATTTGAGCATTTTTTTCAGAAATTCCACATAAGAAAAGTAGAGAATCCCTTTAGAAAATGGTTTTCTGTTTACAAAATTCTCCCGAGACCACTTTTTCCATTGAGGGTTCACGGAGGAATAATCTGTACCATGCAGTTGATCATAGAGAATATTGCTCAAAGCTGCAAAATTGCTGCAAGCTTGGAATACAAATTCAAGCTGGCACTGCACTCCATGATGGTGATTTACAACCATTTGCTCGTATATTCTTTTAGTCAGAGTATGATGATTATAAGTGAATTTCGTATTTTTGTTCCAGATGAGATCGAAATTTTCATCATATCTATAGTTGTTTGTCAGTTTCTCAAATAATCCGATCATATTTGATAAATATGCGCTGTAGCATATGTTGTTCTTATATATGGGGTCGAGATTTCTTGAACAGTATCTCCAGTAACTCCATGTTCTCCTTTGAAGCATCCGCTGAATCAGGCAGTCCATAATCTTCTCATAGACTTCTCTATATGCAGGTGTTTTAGAGGCTAAAGCGGCTGCTGCAAACGATGCAGATGACAGTTGTACTCTAACCGCATATGAGAACACGCCATTTATAGGGAAAAGAAAGCCGTTCCATTTATCGAGAGGCTGGGTCGCTATTTCATAGAAATACCTGAGGTGACCTAGATCATCGGATGATAGACCCGTCGAAGGGGTTTGCCTTTCTGATTGGATGTATGTGTTGATCATAATATTTTAGAAAATTATTTAATCATTTTTTTAGATTTTTATATTTTCCCAGAGCTTCCAGGGATATACCTGTTGCAAGTTCCTCAGAGCCAAAATAAGGCACTGGTCCTAGATGAGATTCATAACTTGACGGCCATCCTACATAAAAGACAGCTCTCGGCCAGCTGCCCTCGTCTTTTTGCGTGCTCAGGATATGATTTATGGCTTTATCCAATGCTTCATCTTCATATCCGATATTAATAAGCGAAACTGCTGCAAAACCATTCTCTACATTATTCCCCCAGCTTCCGTCTGTTTTCTGTGTATCCAACAGATATTCTCTTACAGTCGGAATGGCAGAATCTAACCCTTTTGCGCCGCCTGCATAGGCTAATGTTAACCGATAGATGAAAGCATATTGAGATGGATAATATGGAGTACCGTTTATAAATAACTTATTCTTTGTAAAGTTATTGAGAAATCGGCTTACTTCTTTTATTTGCATGTCATTAAAGGCATAAGCATACAAAATATATGCATTTACGCTGGCATCGACATCATCTAAGGCGTACAGGTTAGAATGCGGATCAGATATATTCGACCTGTCTTCTATCATCCATGTATGAAATAATCCCTCGTCTGTCCTAAAATTCAGCATGAATCGCAGAGAACTATCATTAATTCTGACCCCATTCTCTTCTAAAGCTGAAAGTGTAAGGGCTGTATCGTCACTATCAGGTGGAGAATAATAATATTTTCCACCATAACTCCAGACACCTGGAGGCTCCATATTATCTATAAGAAATGATATTGATCTGTTCCTGATGTTATTTACCTGTGAAGATGGTTTTACATACGATAGAGCATGAAGAATAAAAGCTGATCCAAAAATTGTATGATTGAATATACTATCATTCACAATGTATTCCATTTCTGGGTCGAAAGAAAACTCCACTGGAAATTCTCCTGATTGCAACTGTTTACTCTCCAAAAACATTATCCCCTTCTCTATCGCCCTATTAACCTCCTCATATCGCCCATGCTTTTCATTACAGTCCCCCATGTCCGGAGTTGCTGCTGCAAGGGGCACTGCTATGACAATAACCAGAATAAATACTGCCATCACTCCAAGCAACCACATACCATTTATTTTTATTATTCCTCTCGATTCTAAGAACGTCATTTTTGTTTCCTCCTATACAATGAATCAATATCCTCAGCGTATCAGTCTCAAAAATTCCTCTCTGGAACCTTTCATCTCTTTGAAAATACCTCTTATAGCACTGGTTATGGTTCTGTGATCTGGCTTTTTTACGCCCCTCATGCTCATGCACATATGCTCAGCTTCGACCACAACAATGCATCCTTTCGGTTCGATTTTTTCCATAAGGAAATCCGCAATCTCAGTGGTCATCCTTTCCTGAAGCTGCAACTTTTTGGCGTAAAAATCAACAATTCTGCCCAGCTTGCTCAGACCGAATATTTTTCCATTAGGGATATAACCGATATGTGCCGTGCCAAAGAAGGGCAGCATATGGTGTTCGCACATGCTATAAAAATAGAGATTTGATTCGGTAATCATCTCATCGTAGCCGGGATTATCAAAAACGGTAAGATTGAAATCCATATCGTTGTATCCATTGAATATCTCCTCATACATCTGTGCAATTCTCCGGGGTGTTTCCCTGAGCCCCTCTCGCTCAGGGTCTTCACCTATTGCTCTCAAAATATTTCTCACTCCCCCCTTGATCAATTCAGAATCCATTATTTCATCCCCATCAATTTGTGAAGCTGAAGCGTCACTCTGACATTCTCAAGCTGATCGTTCAATACCCAATTTGCCACTTGTTTTACATTAATGCCCCCGACCGGCTGCAGGTAGCAGATACACTGGCATCTTTTGATAACATCCTTTGCAAAATCGAAATCTGTTTTATCTTCCACTATGATTTTTAACTGGTCCTTATGCTTAAGCGAACTGAGTATCTTATCTGTGCTCTTCATACCTGAGGAGGGGGGCTTCATATCTGCAGAAACACAATCCACTAAACTAAATATCTCTTTATCTACCATGCTTCCATTTGTTTCAAGGACAATACTGTAATTCAATTCTTTTAATTGCTCCAACAAATGCAGCAATTTATCGGATTGGAGTAACGGCTCTCCTCCAGTAACACATATTCTACTGCAATTGAACCTTTTGAGCTTGTCAATAATCTTATCCATCCCCATACTTACTCCGCCATCTCCATCCCATGCTTCCCTTGTATCACACCATTTGCATCTGAAATTACAGCCCTGTAATCTCAAAAACATCTGTGGTTCGCCAAGATACTTTCCCTCCCCCTGAATAGAGTAGAATATGTCGTTAACCTGTAACTCTTCCATAATTTTCCCCTATGATTTCCCCAATATTTTCTTTGATCTCTCCCAGTGAGGCTGTTTTGTCCCGGTTATCAACCTCTGCAAAGGAATCCTCTGTCTCCCACACCCTGATTTTAAAATCTGATCGAGGCTGGCATCTTGCAAGCTGATTTAAGATGTATCTAGCAATGTTCTCAACTGTTGGATTCTCAATAAAGTCATTTAAATACTGGTGATCCAGACCATCGATTATATTTTTAATTTCTATAAAATCCATCAGCATTCCTGTTTCTACGTCCGGCTCACCTTCGATTGTAACTTCTACCTTCCAAGTGTGACCATGAAGTCTTGAGCATTTACCATCGTAATTCGGAAGCTTATGGGCTGCCGAAAACTTTCGTTCCGTTTTGATTTTCATTTTTTCCACCACATCATATATGTCCCATTCTATTACCGAATGTAACAATTGGCATTATAATAATAATTATTCTTTATGTTGTTTGTGGTTTAAAAATAGAAAAAAATTTGCCAATTTCTTTCAAAAAATCAAAATGTACCCGAAACAAGAATGGTAGAACTATGTTCAAAATTTGGGAGGAAGAAAAAAAAATTATGTTTGAAATGGTGGGGAAAATATGGAAAAATAGTTAATTTATGTGTCTTGCCTATTTTTCCCATTTTTCGCTATTAAACTGACTTTCTCTCGCCTCAAGCCTTGCACATAGCGCGCAAACATTGAAGATTAGAAAGATAAAAAAAATCTCAAGAGGGACCTGCAAATGCCATTCTTCCTGCGCTTAAATTTGCATCTGAGACTCTGCATAAATGGATGATGTTAGCATGATATCTATATCGGCTAAAGTTCATAATCGGTCTTACTGAAAATTGTGCCAGCTTGATCTGGACATCAATACGGATGTGGCTATACGCAGCGATCATGAAGATGCAAAAGAGGTAGTGATGGATATGATATGACGCATGAGATACGAAACGTCCGACCTCTTAACGGCGGACCATTGAAAGAGGCACGCTCCTTCCTCTACTTCTCTATCTTTAAGAATCTCGCATTGACTGCCACGACCACAGTGCTCGCTGCCATGAGCGCAGCACCCATTGCAGGGGTAAGAAGTATGCCCGACTTATACAGCACACCGGCGGCAAGAGGGATGGCAAATGCGTTATAGCCTGTCGCCCATATAAGGTTCTGTACCATCTTTCTGTATGTTGCCCTTGCAAGACCGATTATTGCCACTGTATCAAGAGGATCACTCCTTACAAGGATGATATCAGCCGTCTCTACAGCCACATCTGTACCAGCACCTATAGCAATACCCACATCCGCCTGCGCCAGAGCGGGTGCATCGTTCACACCATCGCCCGTCATTGCAACTATCAATCCTCTGGACTGGATCTCTTTAACTTTCGCAGCCTTTTCATGGGGCAGGACCTCTGCAAAATATTCATCAAGCTCCAGTTCATCAGCCACCCATTTTGCGACCTGTTTGTTATCCCCTGTGAGCATCATGCATCTTACACCCATCTCCCTTAGCTTCGAGATCGCTTTCTTGGATTCGGGTCTTATGATATCTGCAAGGGCAATAGCACCTTTTAACTCTCCATCTATCAACACGAACACCACAGTCTTTCCCTGAGAGGAGAGCTTCTCGATCCGTTCATCTGTAACTGGAATATTCTTTTCCCGAAGATATCCGGGACTTACAACCTTTACATCCCTCCCGTCAACCTTCCCTTGCGCACCCTTGCCGGGAATTGATTTAAATCCCTCAACAGGAAAAGAATCCCCGGATGACGAGACGATCCCTTTTGCAATAGGATGTTCGGAATGAGCCTCCACCGACGCAGCGTATTTGATAAGTTCTTTTTCATCACCACTTCCAGAAAACATAATAGTGTCAGTGACCCCGAATCTTCCTTCAGTGAGCGTTCCTGTTTTATCAAATATTATAGCCTGGATGTTCCTTGCCCTCTCAAAGGCAGCACGGTTCCTTATCAAAAGACCATTTCTTGCAGAAATAGCTGTCGAGACCGCAACCACCAGAGGAATAGCAAGCCCAAGGGCATGGGGGCATGTGATCACCATCACCGTGACGGCCCGCTCGATCGCAAAGGCAAAGTCCTCCTTCATTATATAGAGCCATACAAAAAGGGTTATAGACCCTCCCAGAATAGCTATTATCGTTAACCATACAGCGGCGCGGTTTGCCAGATCCTGAGTTTTTGATTTGCTCTCCTGTGCTTCTTTAACAAGCTTGATCACTTGTGAAAGGAATGAATCTCCTCCTGTTTTGTTGACCTTCACTGTGATTGACCCTTCTCCGTTTATCGAGCCACCTATGACTTTAGCACCCACCTTTTTATAAACAGGCTTTGACTCTCCTGTTAGCATGGCCTCATTTACTGATGTCTCACCATCTTCCACAATGCTGTCAGCGGGGATCTTTTCACCGGGTTTGATAAGGACACTATCATCCACCATAAGCTCGCTTAAAGGAACATCCTTTATACTGCCGTCAGTCATGAGTTTATGTGCATCAGAGGGCATGAGCCTTGCCAGTTCTTCAAGAGCCTTTGAGGCGCCCATGATGGATTTCATCTCTATCCAGTGACCGAGGAGCATAACGTCTATTAGCGTTGCCAGTTCCCAGAAAAATACCATGCCGCTCAGGCCAAATACAACAGCGCTGCTGTAAACATACGCCGTAGTGATCGCTATGGCGATCAGAGTCATCATTCCCGGGCTTGCTGATCTAAGTTCATCAAATATCCCTTTGAGAAATGGATACCCCCCATAGAAGAAAACTATGGATGAAAGCGCAAAGAGGACATATATATCCCCCGGAAAACTGGCAATATTCTTAAAACCCAAAAATTCCTGGATAAGGGGAGAGAGTAAGAGTATAGGGATGGTAATAAAAAATGATACCCAGAACCGCTTTTTGAAATCATCCAGCATCATGGCATGATGGTCGTGGTGTTTATCCGGTTTTTTCATTTCATGGGATGAATGCTGTTCCCCTGTGTTCATATCATGGTTGCCCGAATGCTGCTTTTTCACCATATTATTCCTCTGAAAGATCTTTCTCCGGCATCACTTCAAATCCCCCTAACAATCAAATTATTTTAGGGAATCAAATAACTATCGCTTTGAAAGAGTGGAACAAAGAAGGCTTAAGAGTTGGGTGAAGGGCGCAGTAACTCCCCGGCTTTCAAGCCGGGGATACACAAGCCCGCCGCCATAATTACTTTCACCCCACTCTATCATAAGAACTATATGTATTCAGAATCATGTCTATGCTGCATGAAAAAAACGTATCAGTTCAGGAAAAAGAAAACGGCAACGAATAATCGTAGCAAAAGTACACAGGAAGATCAGGAATCAGAGAACAGATTTTGCTCATAAAACCGCAAAAACGCTGGTGGATACCTATGACCTGATCAAGTTTGAAGATTTGCAAATAAGAAACATGATGCAGAACCATCATCTTGCGAAATCCATATCCGATGCTGGTATCAGTTGATGACCTTAACGAAATCCAAGGCAGGATACGCTGGGAAAGTAGTTGAGTTTGTCAATTACCGGAATTTACGTCCGTCAAGGACTCTCAAGCAGAGAGCCGATGCAGCGGGACGCTCCGTGACTTTATCCCGGAGCGGTTCACTCGACGCATTTAATGTCTTTTGAAAAGCATTTCGGGCATTTCAAATTAGTGCCAATGCCTTTGAACATCTTGCTGCAGTGATTGCATAAATATTTGTGCGATTCCATGCCGCCTTCGAGTTCTACGCCGAACGAATCACCTACGCTGCACATTTTACCTCCTTATTGTTTATCTTACAGGCAAGAAACGAGCCAACCCTCCTGCATATCTCAAGTTCTTCTTCCCCGGGCATCCTTTTTATACACAGATCCTTTATCATCTCAACACCGTATGATGTCAATTGCTTATTGATCGCCTGTATGGCTTCAAGCCCCCATCCATAAGATCCGAAAGCGAGGCCAGTTTTCCCCGACAGGTCAACATCAGCCAATTCATTCAGGAACTTTTGCACAGTTGGCATCATTAAATCCCGGTAATTTGGCGAACCGATGGCGATAGCATCTGCATCACTGAGGTCGTTCTTATCCGCATTAGAAACATTTTCCAGTATGGTTTCAATGCCTTCTGCTCTTGCGCCTTCCTCTATAGCTTCTGCAATCTTCTCTGTGTTATGTGACCCGGTGCCATAGATAATTACGAGTTTTGCCATGTTCCCACAGATTTATAATTATCATTCGTGGTATTTGTACTTTGCCAATACTATCAAACAAGATCGGTTTATAATTATTGAATTGAATCATTCAAATGTCATCGGTGAAAATCCGATTTTTTCATCATGTACTCTTTCCGCTACAATATCCATCTCAACAATAAATACCTCCAGCACCATGAATGCCTCTGCTGCTTTCCTGATGCAACCCATGGTCATTCCCTCGCTGCTTCCGGCGGCCCCGTGAAGATGTATCTTCGGAGCCCCATTTTCCCAGAAAATATTGCCTGCGCCTAATATTTCTCGTGCATCGTCGAATTTTGACCACACTATTGATGGTGGAACAACCTTGTCTTTTGGCCCTGTAACGAGTTCTGCTCTTCCCATTGCGCCAAGCATAATAAAAAAAGCGGATCTAATTTCCTCTTTGACCGCAAGCCCTGAAAGCTCTGCAAGCACATCTTCCCCATGGTCAATCCTTACTGCAAATACATGTCCGATCGAACCTTTGCGATAATCCATGCATGGAGTATATCGACAATGATTTTAAAACTTGTGATTATGACCGTTATCTTTTTTTATCCAAAGGCGTATATGAAGCCCAGGAGAAAATATGTTTAAAAAAATTATATTATTAATTATGTTATTAGCCGTGGCTGCTTTTGTTTCCGGTTGTATTGATGATAAAACTGGTAATAATACAGTAAATAAAACTGATACGATCAAATACGAACAAATCCCCACTGTTAATTTGCCTGCAGGAATCACATTCATAGATGTTACTGAAACTTATGTTGAAATCGGTAACTCTCCGAGAAAAGCCATAGAAGGAATATATAAGACTGATACCGATGACGTTGATTTAAATATAGATGTTTTCAATACAGAAACGCCGCAGGTACTTATTGACGAGTATAAATCACAGTACAAAGATGCTAACTATAATCCATTTACTGAGATTTCCATAAATGGTCATAAAGCAACACAAGTGATACGATATAAAACAAAAAATGGGACTCAAATACCTATATATAGTGTTATCTGGACAACCAAAGATTCAATGATCAAAGTCGGGCCATCAACCGATGCCCAAAAAGTGATTAACCTGGCTACAGCAACCAATAGTTAAAGAAGGTTCATCATCTTGTGCGTTTGCCCAATAGCACGCACATCTTTTAATTTTTCGCCGGCAAAATCCATCAGTTCAAACAATAATGATGAAGGGACTTTTTTATCTGAAGTTACAGGCTGAAGGATAAAAGGTATATTATCGTCAATTGATTTGACACCTTCGATAGCAAATGATAATGATTGTTTTGTAGTCTCTGGCATGATTATTACTTTTACAAAGGTCTTTGCAGTCTCATTCAAGATAGAGATCGTCTCAAGCTCATTTTTCAAAAGCTGCGAATAATGGTCAGTACAATCATGTTCTGGCAATTTAATGTCGCATGATGCTATTGCGATAATATCCTTTAATTCCCGCGCTTTTTCAGGAAAGCCGGAATTAGTTTCAAGGTATATGGGATATTCAAGGTCAAGCGTCTTGATAAAATCTGCATGCAGCAGCGGTTCCCCGCCTGTCAGGCTGACATATTTTGTTGAGGATGTCCACAATTTCCGGATGTAATCTTCAACATCTTCCCTATGAAGCGGTGTTTGTGCCTGGTCAAATTTTCCGCTTCCTGCATGTGTCTCTATCCTGCAGGAGCCTGAAATTTCACGTGTTCGTGGTGTGTCGCAGTAAGAACAAAAGAGCTGGCATTTTTCAAACCTGACAAACACCTGGCGCATGCCTGCATAAGGACCTTCACCCTGTATGGAATTGAATATCTCGTTTATGTATGCAGGCATAGCATTCCAGCTATCTTACAAAATCAATCCCATATTTAGCCGTAGCAATATTTCCTTTGGTATTCTTACCAAGGATCTGGGGCGATGTAACACCCGTTACTACAACCATTGTCCTTACGACATTTTCAAGGTCAGGATCAACCATTGCGCCCCATATTAATCTTGCCTTGGGATCAATGCGTGTGTATAGCTCATTTACAACGCTTTCAGCTTCAGCTATAGTCATATCCGGCCCTCCCACCACATTTACAAGTGCACCTGATGCGCCGGATACATCAACATCAAGGAGGGGGCTCCTGAGAGCTTTCTGAACAGATTCGATCGCCTTGTTCTCGCCTTCAGCCTCACCCAGACCTATCATGGCTACGCCGCTCTTTTGCATAATAACCCTGACATCAGCAAAATCAAGATTTACAAGACCGGGTTTTGTGATCAATTCGGTTATTCCTTTAACTGAGCGCATCAAGACTTCATCGCATACCTTAAAAGCTGTCTGCAAAGGAAGATGAGGGACAACTTCAAGCAATTTGTCATTCGGGACTACGATGACCGTATCCACAGCATCGCGGAGGCGCTCAAGTCCTGCTTCAGCATTGTCCATGCGGATTTGTCCTTCCACTGAAAATGGAAGTGTTACAACAGCTATTGTCAATGCTCCGGCATCACGCGCAAGTTCTGCCACAACAGGGGCTGAACCAGTACCTGTTCCCCCGCCAAGTCCGCAGGTGATAAAAACAAGATCTGCATTCCCCACGGCTTTCTCTATTGCAGGTTTTGATTCATTAGCTGCATCCTGTCCTATAGAAGGAAGACTTCCTGCGCCAAGCCCCCTGGTCCGGTTTCTCCCGATAAGGATCTTCTTTTTAACCTGGATACTTAAAAGATGCTGGGCATCCGTATTGATAGCGTAAAGCTCCGCCCCGATTATTCCCTCATCTGAAATCCTCTGGATGGTGTTCGAGCCTGAACCTCCGCATCCTATGACAACAATATTTGTCTTTAATTCCTTTAATATTTCCAAAAGTTCCCTGTCTGTATCCCCAATCACTGGCATTGGAGATTCACCCGCTCTTGATATTGCCTCTTTAATTATTGATTCCATGCTTCTTCTCCATCGTTTATTAATTTAATTTAATGGCTCTTTTATTTGTTTCATATACCATCTCTGGATTTATAGTTTTTCCGCCTATTATCACGGATTCACCTCTGGCCAGCCGCCCATAAAGCTGCATATCAGTAATTCCGAGTGATTTTGCAAGTTTCGGGCTAAATTTCCTGTCAGATATTTGCAGAATTCCTTTATCCAGATAGACATCATAATGTTTTTTTATAATTTCCACGCATTTATCCCTCAATTCTTCCGCAGCCAGCCTGGCACATGAATCATCAATCCCGATAAGGATATGAGCGAATCTCCCGTCCTCATATTCGATATAGGCTATATTATGTTCACAGAGGAATGCCTTAAGACCGTTCTTATCAAGTTTTTCAGCTTCTGATAAAAGCGCGGGATTGATCCTTGCGATTTTAACCCTGGGGCATATGCATGTCTGACAGGAGGAAAGGGCGCATTTAATCCCTTCTGTGATCACAGGTTTCCCGGATGGGCAGATCTCCTTTACTCTTTTTCGCAGCTGCTCGCAAAATTCCCAGGGTACTCCATCCATTTCTCTGATGTCGCTTTCCTTTAGAACTTCAAACCCCCCCGCTTCAATCATCCTGCCCAGCTTCTCACGCTGCTCACCCTTCATGGATTTTCGGTCAAAATATGCAAAATCAGCTCCACTTCTAACAAAGGCCTGGAGTACCATAGTTTCATCCAGTTCATCCAGGGCATGTGAGGGAAAAATGTGACCAAAAGTGATATCCGTAGAAAGGATCAACGAAGTTTGTCTTGGAGCATAATGCGTACCTCCAAAACCCACAGCAACGGGTGAATCACTGTCATTTAAAAGAAGTATGGCTTCCGCAACTATTCGCCCTGCCACGTCATCAAGCCATTGTGCTTCGCTGCTTCCTACTTCTATAAAAACAGATGGAACATCAAGGTCGCTTGGACCATGATGCGTACATTCAAGAGTAACTTCATAATCTTCATTTCCAGAAAGCATTTTCAGTGAGCGAAGCAGCGACCTTACAGCCTGCGGCGCGGCCGCTGATAGTTTTCGAGGAGTTCCACCGAATTTTGCTTCATTAACATTGCCTGTAGAATGTACAGTAAGAATAGCGCGTAAATCTTTGCTTCTGTGTTTGGAAGCAAAAATTATAAGGGATGCTGGATAACCCAATCCGGCTACTTTTTTATCCAGACCGTCCTGGAGAATTAGAGATTCACCTATTTCCACTATCCTGAAATCCTTATACTCAAAAACAGGGATACTTTCTTCAGAAGATATATAATTCCATTTTCGAAGTGAGAAAAGGCAATTCTTGATATTCTGGCTAGCCCTGTCCTGGGTTGAACAGACGATCGTGACTTTCGGTTCACCTTTCAAAACACTGCCTTCTGCCACTCTGATATAAAAAAAAGATTAATCAAAGTCGCTGCCGGTGATCATCTTCTTGTCTACAATAGCATAATCCTTGGCGGCCCTTACCGCATCGAATGGTATCAATACATAATTATTTTGTTTCTTGTATTTTGATGTATCTATATTGTTCGATGGTTTTACGACAAGATATAACAAAGCTCCGCCCTGCATATCCATTACAACATCAGTAGCAAATCCGAGCTCTGACCCGTCAGTAAGCATCACTCTCTTGTTAGCTAAATTTTTTGCAAGTATTTTTGCCATAGTAATCCCTCAATGAACGTTTCTCCAATTAAAGTGTTCATTTAATATGCTTTTTTCACCTATAACCTATATAAGACTTCTGTTCCTGTTTTGTCCCGCCTTTAAATTGCTCCTGGAGTTTCTGGTAATATTCTACCATATCTTCGGCAAGCGCAGGCCTTACTTTCTTAAGTGCATCACGGAAATGCTTCATTTCCACAATATCTGTCTCGAAATTCTCCCTCAGGGCAAGCATTACCGCCTCCCTGCACAAGGATTCAATATCAGAACCAACATAATTTTCCGTAAGATCTGCAAGCTCTTCAATATCCACGTTATCGGAAAGATGACTGTCTTTCAAGTTCTTAAGATGGATATTAAATATATCGATCCTGCCAGACCTTCCCGGCGGCCCAATAAATACAAGCCGATCAAACCTGCCGGAACGTATCAGGGCAGGGTCTATTATTTCAGGTCTATTGGTCGCAGCAATTACTACCACATTTTTTAAGACTTCTATCCCGTCAAGTTCTGTGAGCAGCTGGTTTATCACTCTTTCTGATGTTTTTGAACCAAACTCAGTTCCACGGATGGGGGCGATAGCATCCAGTTCATCAAGGAAAATTATTGCAGGTGAAACCTGACGCGCTTTCTTGAATACTTCGCGGATAGCTTTCTCTGATTCTCCCACCCATTTGGATAGAAGCTGCGGGCCCCTGACGCTTATGAAATTGGCAGAGCTCTCATTGGCCACTGCCTTGGCAAGTAGCGTTTTTCCAGTGCCCGGCGGACCGTATAGGAGTATTCCCCTTGGCGGACGGATGCTCATTTTCAGGAATTTCTCAGGGAATTTTAAAGGCCATTCTACTGCTTCTTTTATTTCCTGCTTGGCGTCATCAAGCCCGCCAACATCATCCCAGACAACATCAGGCACTTCTATCATTACTTCCCTCATTGCCGAGGGTTCAACTTCCTTTAATGCCTCTTCAAAGTCGTTAGCTGTTACCTTCATGCTTTCCAGGATTTTGCGGGGAACAACCTCTTTTAGTTTTATCTGGGGGAGGTATCTTCTAAGCGCTTTCATAGCTGCTTCCTTTGCAAGCGCCGAAATATCTGCGCCTACAAACCCATGCGTCCTGTTGGAGATGTATTCAATGTTAACTTCCTCAGAAAGCGGCATACCTCTTGTATGGATCTGGAATATCTCGATCCTGTCAAGCCTGTCCGGGACTCCGATCTCTATCTCGCGGTCAAACCTTCCGGGACGGCGAAGCGCAGGGTCAATAGCGTCAATGCGGTTAGTTGCGCCTATCACAACCACCTGGCCTCTTTCTTCCAGCCCGTCCATCATCGTAAGCAGCTGCGCGACCACACGCCGCTCCACTTCACCTGTCACTTCTTCCCTTTTCGGGGCAATGGAGTCCAGTTCGTCAATGAAAATAATGGAAGGCGCAGCTTTATTTGCCTGCTCAAATATCTCTCGAAGCCGCTGCTCACTCTCTCCGTAATATTTACTCATGATCTCTGGACCCGCGATAGAGAAGAAATTGGCCCCGGATTCATTTGCAACGGCTCTTGCAATGAGTGTTTTTCCTGTCCCGGGTGGGCCATGCATCAAAACACCCTTGGGTGGCTCGATGCCCAATCTTTCAAATACTTCAGGGTGTTTCATAGGAAGTTCTATCATCTCACGCAGGCGCTGGATCTCATCGCCCAGTCCCCCGATGTCTTCATAAGTTATCCCTGTCCCTGTTACATCAAGAACAACAGGTTTCTCCCTGAGTTTTATTTCTGTTTTATCAGTAATTAATATGATACCTTCGGGTTCGGCTTCGATCGCGATAAGAGGTATGGCCTGCCCGGTAACGACACGGCCTAAAAATGGATGAGCCATGGTACTCATTACAGGGATAATATCCCCTTTTGTTATGGGACGTTTCATTATCTGGCGTTTTACCATTTCTTCAGCGTCCCCGCCAAATTGTATGGAAGTGCCTTCAGATGGTGCAAGCACTACCTTTTCCGCAGGCTGTACATTCGCCTTTCTTAGCTTGATGGTATCACCGATGCCAACACCGGCATTCTGCCGGATGAAACCGTCAATTCTGATTATATTTTCCTCCCAGTCATTCCGGTCAGCGCGCCAGACTTTTGCAGCCGTTGATTTTTTCCCTTCGATCTCAATTATGTCTCCGGGTATTAGCTGCAAAACCAAGAGGGTATGCGGATCAAGCCGCGCTATTCCTCTTCCGGAATCGTTCGGATACGCTTTTGCAACCGTGAGCTGTTTCCCGTCTTTTTCATTCATTTTTATATCCCCTCAGATATATTCCTTCTCGATATTTTTTGTTGTTTTCTTCGACATCTTTATATTGTTTTGATACTATTTATCGTTATGCATCTCCCCGCTATGCTTTCTCGACAATTGTTTTTTTTCCTCGGTATTATCAAATGCCAGAACGACATCTTGTTTATCAATCTTCTTGTAGTCGCCTAAATAAGCACCCATTGGATCCTTTTGAATCCGGGCGCAAAACACATACCACCAATCTTATGTTGATGTAGATGATATCATATATGCAGGTGTTTGAATCTGCAAAAATACATGCGCAGAATAGAGTTAAAACCCCCGATTTCGGTCTTGCCGATGCAATAATTCTTGCATCAGCCCGGAGCAGAAAAATAAAGGTATTGACCGGAGATCCTCATTTTAAAAATTTCAAAGATGCTGTTATGTTGTGATTATTAAAAGCGAGATACTGCTGATTTCTAATCCAGGATCGTTGACATGAAAAAAAAGTAATCACATAACCGTAGTTATGCAATTTACCGCGCTGCTTTTGCGACCCTTTCAATATTGTCTTTCTTGCCCATGGCATATCCTTTTACGTCATGGTTGGCTGCAGCAATTATCTCTTCTGCAAGTGCATTTGAAAGGGGCTTCTTTGTGCCGAAAGATGCCTTCTGGGCACCTTCAGCGATCAGGCGTAGAGCAGTATCTACACGGCGTTGTGGGGCAGTATCAACTGATTTAGGAACAGCTATGCCACCATATTGTAATCTGACGGTTTCCTCTCTTGGCCCGGCATTTGTAATAGCATTTATAAGAACCTGTATCGGATTCTGACCGGTTTTCTTATTGATCGTTTCAAATGCTTCCATCATTATCGTAGTAACAGTTATCTTGGCGCCCGTATTATGCTCTTCGCGCATGACTTTATTTATGAGCCTCTCCACAATGTTCAGGTTCGACTTGGCAAACTGCTTTTTTGAATTCTTGCCTCCCGAATGTGGAACAACGGCAGGTGTAAGATTAATATAACCCTTAACACTCGGGTCTTTGACCTCAACTTCTGTAAAATCCCATTTTCCGAATAGTTTCTGCATTTTATCTCACCGGTTTTGCCTTTTTGCCAAGTACCATTTGTCTTAGATCAACATTATTTACAGATATTACTTTCCAGCGAACACCCGGAATATCTCCCATTGCGCCGCCCATTTTTCCACCGATCCGTTCAACGACCACTTCATCGTGTTCATCTATGAAATTAATTGCTCCGTCCAGGGGACAGAAAGCTGTTACCTGTTTGCCGTTCTTGATGAGTTGAAGCCTTATACATTTCCTGATACCTGAGTTTGGCTGTTTTGCCTCGATACCGACTTTCTCAAGAGCAATACCCCTTGCCTGTGGGGAACCTCCGAGTGGATCAGCCTTTACATCCAAATTAAGGGCTCGTCTTGCGAAATCTCCATCGTGCCATCTATTACTCTTGTCAACGCTCTCCAGTTTACGAGCCGCGTATAATCCTTTTCCCATGTAGTTTTTTCCTCCAATATGTATATATAATTTTGATCACTGAATTATTACGTCGTTTATATTATGATGCCTTAAGGAGAGCTTTTTTACTTTTTCAATGTTTTTGCCTTCTCTCCCGATGGCAAGCCCCTTCTCTTTAGTTGGAACTTCTACATAAGCTATACGCTTGCCATCATTAATTTTAATATTAATATTTTTTAAAGTAATTGGATGAAATGCATTTTTGATGAATAAAACAGGATCATCAGAATGTTCGATTATTTCTACCGATTTACCGATAGCTTTTTTCACATTGTTGATATGTTCCCCGCCTTTTCCTATAGCCAGTCCCATATCTCCGTTCCTGACTACGAAAAGAAGCCTGTTGTTCTCGGTATCCTCAAAGCAATCTTTTGCTTGCGCCCCGGTTATCTTTTCAAATAACGCGATGTATCTCATTCCATCCATGCTTAACTTGACTTCACTCATTCATTCTCCTTTAAAGAGAGTATTCCGGAATCCCCCGGCTCCAGAACCGCAAAAGCTGTAATTGAGAACGGCTTTCCACATGCAATCCCAAGATCATACCCGTTTCCGGGATAGTTTATCGCAGGTACTCCTTTTAATTCAGTTCTTGTTTTTTCAAGACAATTCGATGATAAAACAACAATCTGCACCTTTCCATTTTTTGCGGCATCAATGGCCTGCCTTGTGCCTATAACAACTTTTCCTGTTGACAAAACGCTTCTGAATACTTTATTTAGATCAGTTTCCATACTTATTCTCCATTATTTAGCTTTTTTTGCAATTAATATAACATTTCCTGTACCCAATCGTATTGGTTGTCCGACTATTACGTTTTCGGTGACGCCTCTTAGCTCATCAACATCACCCCTCATACCGGAATCCAGCAGGTGAGTGACCGTTACTTCAAACGCAGCCCTTGCGAGCACACTGGCCTTTTCACCAGAAATACCATGCCTGCCTATGGGTTTTACATCCCCATCAACAGTCATGATATCAGATACAAGCATTATATGACGGACATCCACATTAAGACCCTGTTCTTTGAGGGTGTCTGTAGCCTCATTGATCAATGCCTGCCTTGCCGCCTCAATTCCCATTACTTCAAATATCTCATTTACATTATTTGTCCTTGTCCTCGTAGCATCAACACCCTCTATTGCAAGGACTTCTTTGAGCACAGAACCTTCGGTATATAATACATATTCACCGCTATCTTCCTTCCTGATAACAACCCTTTTTATACCCTTAATACCTTTCAAAATTATCGAATGAACACTTTTTACAAGCTGCAAAAGTTCCCTGTATGAAGGTTTACTGGGTACTAATACAAGCGTATCTCCTTTGATTTCGCATGATACCCCAAGTTCCTCTTCGATTTTTTCTGCAATTGCCTTCGAAGTCATGTTCCTCTGGGTTAGAGCTTTTTTATTCAGTTCGATCAGGACCTTCATTTCCGTAATATCGGTTGATATGCTGCCCAGGACATTTATATAAGTAGCCTCTATCTTCCAGGCAAGATCACGTGCTTTATCCCTATCAAGAGAAAAATCCTTTTCAAGAAATATGGTCATCATCGGAGTGCTTGGATTTTTCCTGGCATCAACTATTTCGATCAACCTGGGCAAACCAAGCGTAACGTTAATTTCTGCTACACCTGCGTAGTGGAATGTTCTCATTGTCATCTGAGTACCAGGTTCTCCGATTGATTGCGCAGACACTACGCCAGCAGCTTCACCAGCTTCGATTTTGGCATTATCATATCCGATATAAAGGCGTTTTACGATTTCTTCCATCTGTTTCTTTGTGACTTTGCGATCTTTAAGTTCGCGGTTAAGGTTATCAATTACATTCTGGGGCAACTTGAGATCTGAGATCATCTCATCATGATTTTTTGGATTTGCGCTCATTCCTTCACCCCTGTTACTGAATCAATTATTCGCTTTACTGCATCAGGTTTGCTGAAATCACTGTTCATAGGATTGATACCATCTTCTCCGAATTTGAACTGGATGATCATGTTCCTTGTATCCCTCACCGTGCCATCATATTGTACTTCAAGATCCTGGAGAGCATTCACAAGCCTGCGCTGCAAGTACCCGGACTGCGATGTTCTTACAGCTGTATCCACAAGACCTTCTCTTCCACCAATTGCATGAAAGAAATATTCAGTGGGCGATAGTCCACCCTTGTAACTTGCTTTTACAAATCCGTGGGCTTGCGCTCCCAGGTCGCCTTTATCGAAATGGGATAATGTCCGTCCTGCGTATCCTCTCTGGATTCTTTCACCTCGAACAGCCTGCTGTCCAACGCATGCCGCCATCTGTGTAAGGTTAAGCATCGAACCCCTGGCGCCTGACTTTGCCATTATCACTGCAGAATTATCCATTCCCAGATGTCGTCCTGCAATTTCACCGGTAGCATCTCTTGCTTTACTTAGTTCCTTCATTATTTCCATTTCAAGCGTTTCCCGGATGGTTCGCCCTGGTAACTGTTCAAGCTCGCCGGCTTCGTAAGCAAGAATCAATTTTTCCACCTTATCAGTAGCCGAGTTCAAGACCTCATTTATCTGTTTTTGTGCTTCGGGAGGTACATATTCGTCGTTAATCCCAAAACTGAACCCGCTTCTCATAATGCCCCTGATAGAAAGTCGGGTAGAATCATCAATAAATTTACAGGCTATAGCAGTATTGAATTCTTTTATCAATTTGTCAATGATCACACTTTTGAAGGCGCCCACTGCTTTTTCATCAATTGAACCTTTTTCCAGCACACCATCTTTTATCACTACATAAGCGTCATGTTCACAGTCAACACCTTTGCAGTTATCGCATTGTTCACATATTTCTGCCTTGAATTCCAGGTTAAGGCCTTTTGGAAGGATCTGGCTGAAGATCTGTTTTCCATTCCAATATGGTTTCCCGTTTTCTTTTCCTGCGGGTTCGGGCAATTCCCATATCTCGGATTTCGCAAGGAGTTCCAGCGCATCATCTTTATTAATCTTATCTTTACTATTTGTAAGTAAGAAAAGACCTGAAATGTGGTCATGGATACCGCCAATGATAGGCCCTCCGAATCTCGGGGAGATGATATTCTCCCGTATATTCATCAGTATTTTTGCTTCCGCACGCGCATCTTCTGTTTGCGGTACATGCATGTTCATTTCATCACCATCAAAGTCAGCGTTATATGGCGGGCATACGGCCGGATTGAGTCGGAAGGTCTTATGTGGCAACACTTTTACTTCATGAGCCATTATACTCATCCTGTGAAGTGAGGGCTGCCTGTTGAATAAAACTATATCCCCATCTTTCATCTGCCTGTCAACTTTCCATCCCAATTCAACGAGGTCTGCAAGTTCAGCGCCATTCTTATCAGTGATCCTTAACCTTCTTCCATCCGCCCTGACGATATAATTGGCGCCAGGATGGTTATCAGGACCGCGCCTGACATATTCCTTTACTTCATTAATATTCCTTGGTGTTACATATAATGTTATAGTGAGTTCCTTGGCAATTGCAAGGGGAACTCCTACTTCATGCATATCAAGATTTGGGTCAGGTGATATCACTGTTCTTGCAGAGAAATTAACACGCTTACCAGATAAGCTTCCCCTGAACCTTCCTTCTTTACCTTTTAATCTCTGGGACAGGGTTTTCAAGGGCCTCCCCGATCTATGGCGGGCCGGGGGCACTCCTGAAACTGCATTATCAATAAATGTGGTTATATGATACTGTAATAATTCCCATAAATCCTCAATTATTAATTGTGGTGCCCCAGCTTCACGGTTTTCCTGGAACCTCTGGTTAATTCGGATTATATCTACAAGTTTGTGTGTAAGGTCATCTTCGCTTCTTTGTCCTGATTCAAGGGTAATTGACGGCCTCATCGTGACCGGAGGAACAGCAAGAACAGTAAGAATTATCCATTCCGGACGTGCATTCTTGGAATCCATACCGATCACTTCAATATCCTCATCAGTCATTTTTTCAAGACGTGAACGAATGTCCGTTGGCATCAGTTTATGACCGTCTTCCACAAATGTTGTGGGTTTTTCAAATTTGATCTCTTTTTGCTCTTCATTACAATACTGGCACTTTCCCGCTTTCCGTGCTTCCTTAAAAACGTCATTTACAACATCTTCAATGGATTGTCCCATTTTCTTAAGGACCCGTATCTTTTCAACGGTCTCTTTTTTCTGTGCAGGGTCAAGAAGCAACGCTCCGCAATTCCTGCATGTTGCTCTCAGGATCTTGCGTATAAGCTTGGCAAAACCCACATGCATTACTGGCGCCACAAGTTCTATATGCCCAAAATGGCCGGGGCATTCGCCCGCTCTTCCACCGCAGGTCTTACAGCGCAGACCCGGGTCTATCACGCCAAGTCTTGTATCCATCAATCCCATTTCAATGGGAAAACCGTCATCATCGTATGTATCAGCAGTTATGATTCTTGTGACACTCATTTTCCTGAATTCTTTAGGTGAAATAAGTCCGAATCTGATCTGTTTTATTCTTTTTGGGGTTGCAATTACCATAATCTTCACCTACACAGCATCTTCTAACTCAAGCCTTGGCGCTACGCCAAGAGAGATTATTTCATCAAGGAGCAATTTGAAAGCATAGCTCATCTCAACAGGGTGTATATCCGTTTCTGCGCCACAATCATGGCAAATAGTAGTATTCCTTCTTTTGTCCAGTGTGGCTATCATGCCGCAATTGGAACATACATATTCCATGACCCTGTCTGATTCATCGAGCAGTCTTTCCTTAAGCGCCATTGCTGCGCCATGCCCGATAAGAACATCTCTTTCCATTTCTCCAAACCTCAAGCCCCCTTCTCTTGCTCTGCCTTCAGTTGGTTGTCTGGTCAATACCTGCACAGGTCCGCGCGACCTGGCATGCATTTTTGAAGATACCATATGGTATAGTTTCTGGTACAGGATAACTCCGACAAAGATATCCGCCTGGATCTTATTACCTGTTATACCATCATAAAAAACTTCTTTGCCGGTGTTCGATAATCCAAATTTCGCAAGTGAGGATGTTAAATTCTCTTCGGATTCTCCTGAGAAAGCCGTTCCGTCGATCCTTCGTCCTTCAAGTCCCCCTACTTTACCACCTATCATCTCAAGAACGTGACCTACGGTCATTCTTGAAGGGATAGCATGTGGGTTAAGTATAAGGTCAGGAACCAGACCATTCTCTGTAAATGGCATATCCTCATAAGGTACTATCAGGCCAATTACCCCTTTCTGGCCATGCCGTGAGGCGAATTTATCCCCGATCTCGGGTATCCTGTAATCCCGTGTCCTCACTTTTGCAAGCCTTGACCCGTTTTCAGATTCGGTAAGTATCACGGTATCTACAATGCCTTTCTCATTTGAACGCATTGTGACAGAACTCTCTCTGCGCTGAACAGGGCTCAAACCTAATTCCGTTGGCTCTTCCAGGAACCTCGGCGGGCTTGTTTTTCCGATCAGGACATCATTTGGACCGACTGGTATTTCGGGATTAACAAGACCATCGGCATCAAGGTGATTGTAAACTTCTGCAGTTCTGGCCCCCCTTACTTCCGTATCAGGGATCTCGAATTTATCTTCCTGGCCGCCGGGGTATTTTCTTTCTTCTCCTTCGTTCGTCCTGAAGAAATGACTTCTTCCAAGCCCGCGTTCGATCGCACCTTTATTTATGACAAGGGCATCTTCAATATTATAACCTTCGTAAGATAATACTGCAACAACGAAATTTTGTCCTGCCGGGCGAGTATCAAAACCGATCGCTTCTGCGGTCTGGGTCGAAGTAAGCGCTTTCTGCGGATAATGCAACACATGGGCTCTTGTATCCGGTCTTAATTTCATATTTGGTGTTGACATGCCAAGACACTGTTTAACCATGCCTGCACCCATTGTGTTCCTTGGCGATGCATTGTGTTCCGGGAAAGGAACCATGCCTGTGCAGATTCCAAGGATCAAAGATGGGTCCATCTCAAGATGAGTATGCTTGGGGGTCAAATTCTCTTCATCGATCGCTATGAACGCATTTTCTTCTTCTTCAGCATCCAGGTACTCGATCAAACCAGCTTCAGAAAGACTATCAAAAGTTATCTCCTTCTTTTTCAGGCGTTCAATATGCTCAGGTGTTACAAGAGGTTTGCCGTTTTCAACAATTATTGCCGGTCGTCTTGCTCTTCCCTGGTCCGAATTGATGATGATCTCATTTGTATCCTCATAGAATATGATATTCACCTGTTTCTTGATCTCACCCATTCTTCGTTTTTTTCTCAAATTATGGACGAGTTCTTTTGGATTGGCAATAGTACCAATAAGTTCACCGTTTAAAAAAACTCTAGCCTTATTCAAATGATTCAGCCTCCTCTTCCGGCATGTTTGTTTTTATGTCTTCAGCTTCCTCGAGCGCTTCTAATTCCGTGGCGTATGTTGTGGGAACTTCTTCTGCAAGAAGCTGGGGTATGATCGGCGCGGTACCCATATCCAGTAGCATTTTCTTAAGCTGTGCTTCATTACCGGCAGCTGTTGATATCTCCACTAACTGGGCAAAGTTTTTCACAAGTCCGCAGTTAGGACCCTCAGGCGTTTCTGACGGGCATATTCTTCCCCACTGGGTGGGATGCAAATCCCTTGCTTCAAAATGCGGTTGCGCTCTTGATAAAGGTGAAATGACTCTTCTCAGGTGGGACAGGGTTGCAATATAATCCGTGCGGTCAAGCAATTGTGACACTCCTGTTCTGCCCCCGACCCAGTTACCGGTAGCCAGTGCATGTACAAGTCGTTCGGTTAAAACATCTGACCTGACAATTGTAGTTACATTCAAATCCCTGTTCCTCATGCTTGCCCTTTCAAGCTGGTATTTAATATCACGTGTAAGCCTGTTGAAAGATACCCTGAAAAGGTCTTCGATCAATTCTCCAGACAGTTTGAGCCTCTTATTCGCATAATGGTCTTTATCATCACTGCCTCTTTTGCCAAGCGCCAGTTCAAAACATGCTTGAGCCATCCGTCCGATAAACTGTGCTTTTACGATCCTGTGAATTTCATCGTTACCCAGATGGGGCAATAAATACCTGTCAATAACATAATTAGCCCTTTTGACCTGGTAATCCCTGGATTGGCCTGAAGCCACCCTTAACCCGATCTTTTCCATTGCTTCGACCTTATTGGCCGCCTCGGCTTCTTCAAGGTTCTCAAGCATGAATTTGATAATCTCAGGATCATCAGACACGGCATTGACAATATCCTGGTCAGTCTCGATGCCCAGAGCCCTCATTAGTGTGATAAAATTTATCCTTCCGGATATGGATGGGAATGAAACTTCAAGAATCGACTTTTTGTTTCTCTCAACAACTACAAGGGCGCGATAACCCCTGCGCTGGGAGAATACTTTGGCAACTTCAATATTTTCACCATATCGTTCTTCCATTTCCACAAGGATCTTATTCGGGGCAAGATCTTCAAGGGTGGTTATAACACGTTCCGTCCCGTTCACTATGAAAAATCCACCGGGATCTTGCGGGTCTTCTCCCAGTTCGATCATTTCCTTCTGGGACAATCCTACAAGGTTACATGCCTTTGACCAGATCATTATGGGGAGTAAGCCGATCTCCGCTTCTTTTTCTTCCTTTTCACCCTCCGGCGTTACGATTGCCATACTCAGGAAAAGCGGCGCCGCATAAGTAATATTTCGAAGCCTTGCTTCGGTGGGATGAAGTTTATCAACGGCCCCATCGGCCTCTCTCACAACAGGGAAACCGACTCTTATCTTTTTGAGTTTTACATATGTTCCCTCAATTTCAGTTTCAATTATCCTCTGCTCCTCAATGACTTTCTGGAGACCATGGTCCAGGAAATCATTAAAAGAATCTACATGATGTCTAACAATTTTATCACTTGTAAAATACGCTTTTGATAGTACCCTTCTGTCCAACATATTACCTCTATTTACAACTCACGCGATTACCATTCGGTAATAATAAGATCTGCCTGCTGTTTTGCTTTCACGGGTGATTCGTATTACATCTCCGATTTTAGCTTTCGAGGCCACTACAGTAGGATCTATTACACGGATTTTAGGCAATTGCTCTTTTTCCACATTAAATTCTGTTAATACTTTTTTAACTTCATCCTCAATTAATATTTCGTGATTCGGTACCATTATATGTTTTAGGGGATTGAATTCCCTGCCGGTATTCTCTTTCTCTTTCACAAAATTACCTCCCGGGCAGACGGGCTCGGAGGGATTTGAACCCTCGACCATCGGGTTTCTTCTCATTTGAATAAAAGCCCGGTGCTCTGCCTGACTGAGCTACGAGCCCAACAGTATCATCCACGAATCTTAAATAAACGCTACCAATCACGGATGAAAAATATTCCTCAATAAATGGCAATTCTCTTAAAACCTCATAGACGTGCGCCCCTTGTACGATTTTATTAACCTTAAATGTTTCTATCGAATTTCCGGATTGTAGAATCCGGATATTATTTCGTTCTGCTTCTTCGGAGCCAATGGTCAAGTTGACAGATGTAGACGGAATGCAAACCCAGGATTTTATTTGTGGATGACATCGTTCATGCAAATGAGTTGTCGATGTCCAGGGGAAACGGTAAGATTTTCAATGTAGTGGAAAATAAGTAGGAATGCGAGGGGAGGAAATTTGACCTAACCAACTGTAATACTCATACCTACTTTTTTATATCCCCTGCAACTATAAGGACATTAATCCCTAAGAGTTGCATGTTAAAAATATGATACGAAGCGTCATAATTTTGCCTCTAAAAGATATTTAACGTCGCCTCCCTGTGCGGAGGATAACCAAGCGGCAGTACAGGACTTAAGATTGTGTCAAAACACTAGCAAGATTTAAGCTAATGTATCATAAAAAGGCAATAAATACCTGGTAAATACAGATATAAACCTTGTGTATAATAAGGTGCAAATGTGCGAGGGTATCCAAGCGGCCAAAGGAGTTGGACTTAAGATCCAATTGCGCAGGCATTCGTGGGTTCAAATCCCATCTCTCGCATCAATATATAATAAAATTCTTTAATTCTCCCCATTGGAGCACTTAATTTTCTTATATACTCCTATTTTTTTTCTTGATTTTCCTGCTTGTTGCTGCAAAGGTATAAATATTAGTACGTATTATAATATGTGCGAGATGAAACGCAAAGAATTGAGCGAAGCAAGTGTGCGAAGAAACTATGCATTCAGTCAACGCACGATTGAAAACTTGAAATGGCTCATAGACCACAGGATATATAGGAATGAGACCGAAGCCATTGATCTTGCAATTGAACGCATGCGGACTATGTATGAAATGAGTGAAGAGCCGGGCGCGGAATAGAGAGAAGATGCAAGATTTTGAAAATCAGTCAGCATCTTATTGGTTGCTATATAATTGATTCCCCGTCAATACTTATTCTTAAATATTATGTGACCAGATAATATTTCATGTTCAGGTCGAAATATCCAAGGGATCTTTTCAACGAGATAAAATGGAGATTCGATCTTTCAAAATGCAGAATATATTATATCCATAGGGGCGCGCCGGGAAATATAAAAATGGTAGATGGGGGCATGATCAAAAATATAGACAAGTCATTTCTTGTTCTTCAAGGCATTTTGGAGGATGTGTATATTCCTTATCATAGGATAACCAGGATAGAGTATAATAATCAGATAATATTTGATAGAACTCAAAGATGAATATACCAGCTCAGTGAAGGTGAAAAAGGCAAACTGATATACATATGGAATAAAATTATGGATAATTTATTTGGAAGGTAAAATATGGATGAATTTATGGAGGCAGCAATCCAAGAGGCTAAAAAAAGTTCCGCTCAGGGAGGAATACCGATTGGTTCAGTCCTTGTGAAAGACGGTAAAATAATAGGACGAGGTCACAACCAGAGATTACAGAAGGACGACCCTATGGCTCATGCAGAGATTGATTGTTTGAGAAATGCAGGCAGGATTGGGAGTTATAAGGATTCAATCCTTTATTCCACGTTAATGCCATGTTACCTTTGCGGCGGTGCTGTTGTCCAATTCGGGATTAAGAAAGTGATTATCGGTGAATCCAGGACATTTGAAGGCTCTGAAGAATTTATGGAGCAGCACGGGGTTGAAGTAATAAACCTTGATAATAACGAATGCATCACCATGATGCAGGACTTTATTGAGAAAAACCATGATCTGTGGTTTGAAGATATCGGTAATACTTGATTAAGCGCAAAATCATGCCTCAAGGGCTCTCATGAACCTTTTCTTTATTTCATTAGCAGAAAAGGGGATCTCTTTACACTTTACATTAACTGGTTTTACAATTACATGAATGAATTGTGCTTTTAGCAGCAGGGCTTCTCTTAATTCATCAAGCGAATGCGCTTTTAACGTATGCTTTATCCCGCTAGCTTTTGCGAGCAATTCCAGGTCGATGAGGCTTTGCGTACATGTCTGCTGGTTCCCGGTTGAGCCGTATGATGCATTGTCAATTGCAATAATTGTCAGGTTTGGAGCTGGATATTCGCCAATGCTGATCAGGGCATTCGGATTCATGAGCAGGCTGCCATCCCCGTCAATCACATAAACATGTTTTTTTTGAATGATCGAAAGACCCAAACCGATAGATGAAACAAGCCCCATTGAACCGAGCATGTAAAAATTGAGTTTCCTGTCCCTTATCTCAAATAATTCCTTTGATGGGATACCCAGGTTGGCGACGATAATATCGCCGGTATCATCAATCGTTTCCACGATGCTCTTGATCGCTTCGTATCTTGTCAATACCGGTTTTTTAATGGATCTGCTGAATTCCAGATCGACACTCCTTGAACATATTTCCAGAGGTTCGGGAATTTCACATGCATAACCTTCCCATACAGCAGGAGATACCAGGATAACATGAGGGTGAGAATTACTGAAGGATTCTTTGATGGCTTCATCTAATTTATCGATTTCTTTGATCGATTCGATAATCGTGAACTTGATACCTGAGGCTGCCAGGATCTCAGGCAACCTCCTCCCAAGCTGCCATTGCGCTTCTATGGATTCTTTATAAACACCGCGCCAGCTTGCAATTACCGGAATGGGGATGTCATAAGTAAGATTGAGTGAACAAAGCGCATTTATCATGTTGCCAATGCCTGTGCTCTGGATGACCATGACAGGCCGACCCCCACCAAGATAAACACCCGCACAAATCCCGATACCGTTCTCTTCACGAGTGAGCGGGATAGTTCTGATGTTTCTGGCAATAAGCAAAAGTAACACCTTGATCCGGTCACAAGGAAGTGTGGCTGCAATATCGATATTGTTTTGTTTAAGTATATCGACAACTTTTCGTTCAGGCGTATCTGCGTTCATCTGCGGTTTTTCAGGTTTATCTAAAATATTAGATTATCTCATCGAGGGGAACATTCGCATTCTCAGCATGTGCTGATGGTTCGATCTTATAAAGATGATGATCCTGCTCAACGCGTTTTACTCCACCGCCGGTTATATTTAATAGAATATATTCATCCTTTTTAACTTTTCCGGCATCTATTGCTTCGATCAATGAGGCAACGGCAACTCCCGCAGGCGGGAATATATCAATGCCTTCAAGCTCTTCAAATAGATTTACACCTTTCTTCGCGTCATTGTTGGAAATCGCATACATACTGCCATTCGTTTCACACAAAGCATCATAGACGCCCCCGGGTACTGAATACGGCGGTTCTCTGTTGGAAAGGATATCGGCATACATCTCATGAATAAGTTTCTTGGGCTCGGGCATATCAATATCTTTTATAATTTCGCGTCTCCCTGCTTCCCATGCATTGAACATTGGCACAAATGGAAGGTTCTGGGAAAGATGAAGTTCCGGGAGCGCTGTACCAAATCTTCCGTCTTCAAGCAACCGCAGTGCCGCTTCCCATGCCGCTATCCCTCCTGTTCCGCTTCCTATTGCCTGGAAATAATGGTCTGGTATCCGTTTCATAAAAACCGATGCATCAAGCATCACTGTTCCCATACCATCTCTTCGTGCAACGTTCCTTGCGCCGCCTTCAGCCTGCATACCTGGCGCGGCAGAAAGTCTTTCGGCAAGGTGTATGGAATCCGTATAATCGCAATTATTACCCATTTGTATAAAATGAATTGAATCAGTGGGCTCTTCAGGCAGCCACATCCTTGATATCCCACTTCCCGGAACAACGATATAGACATTTACACCTGTCATCGCAGACACATGAGCAAAAGCTCGCGCCGTATTCCCGGCAGAAGCAAGAACAAGGGATTTACCCGATTTCTTGAATTTTGTGAGCGTTGGAAAAGCCTCCAGCTCCTTGAAACTGCATGTTCTTATATTAGCTCCCCTTTCTGGCCAGTAGCCATTAAAACCAATGAAAAGGTTAGTAAGTCCAAGGTTTCGCGCAAGTTCTGTGCTCCTGTATGTGACCGGACCTGAATCAGTGATCATGAGCTCATTAACAGGCAGCCAGTCATGGAATTTCCCAATTCCCGGGACATCTTTTAATTCAAGTTTTTTGTTTCGGTAATTTGTACGCAGGAGCCCATTGTCAGAATCACATTTCAGGCGATCGTTAAAATAAGCCGTTTTGCAGTTCACACACGCCAGATCATATTTCTGGTTCTCAGGTATTGTAATAGCAGGACTATGATTAATGCTCTCGCGGCACACGGTTTCACTTATTGTCATAATTAATAGTTTCAGTCAATGAGTATATAGTTTTATCCATTGGAGGAAAGAAATTGCCCGGATAAGGACATTATTTTATGAAAAAATACGATCGTCCAATAAATAATATACTTACACCAATTATACCGTCTATCATGCCCGAACCACCTAATTTGTAAAAGGGCACTGCGGTCACTTTCGGCTTCTTTTCATCTGGAGAGTAAAATAATATATCTACTAAAAAGTACGATATATTAAGCGCAACATGAAAAAAAGAGAAAAACCTGAGGCTGACTTAACAACTATAAATGAAAAGTATCGTTTATTATTTGAGGCTGCTCCGGTGGGAATAGGAATAGCAGACCTTGAAGGCAATGTGCTTGATGCCAATCCGAGTATACAAAAGATGATGGGTTTCACTCTTGAAGAGCTAAGATCAGTAGGTGTTGGGGCTACTTACGCCGAACCTGGGGAACGCATGGAATTATTTAAAGCTTTGAGGGAGAATGGCATTGTGCGTGACAGGGAAGTCAGGCTCAAACGCAAGGATGGCACAATTTATACTGCCCTGCTGAATGTGGATATGGTAGAGCTTTGTGGAAGTAAACTACTTCTTACTACAGCGCGCGATATCACAGATCGCAAACAAGCCGAGGAGATGCTGAGGCTACTTTCCAGTGCTGTGGAAGAAGCACCTGATGGCGTCCAGATAGTCGACCTGAACGGCTATATTATATATTCCAACAAAGCGGTGGAAAGGATGTATGGCTTTTCTGGCGAGGAGTTCAGGAGAAAACATGTCAGCGAGATGAATGTAGACCCGAATTTTGCGGCGGATATAATCATACCCTGCATAAAAAAGTATGGATGCTGGGTCGGGGAACTCCTGGTAAAACACAGGAACGGCTGGGAATTTCCTGTCTGGTTGAACACCTCGCTGGTCAAAAACAGCAAAGGCGAGCCTATAGCCATGGTAGGTATAATCAGGAATATGACAGAGCGGCGCTTTTTTGAAGAAACATTAAGAGAAAGCGAAGAAAGATACCGCAATCTTTTTGAGGATTCTCCAATCTCCCTCTGGGAAGAAGACAGCTCGGATATCAAAAATCATATCGATGACCTGAGGAGTAAGGGTGTAGAAGATTTCAGAGAATATTTTGAAACAAACATTGAAGAAGTTATCAGATGCACTGAAATGGTGAAAGTTGTAAATGTGAACAAGGCTACTGTTTCGCTATTCAGGGCGCTTGGCAAAAAAGAACTCATGGAAAGCCTGGGGCATATATTCACCGAACATTCATATGAACTGTTCAAAGAAGAACTCATAGCCATTGCGCAGGGAAGGACAGAGTTTGAAGGGGAGGACGTTGTCAAAACCATGGCTGGCGATGCGATTCATGTTTATCTGAAGTGGTCGGTGGCCCCCGGTCATGAGACAGATTATTCCAAAAGACATGTTTCAATGATAGATATCACGGAGCTCAAACGTGCAGAGGAAGAAATTAAAAAATATGCCGGAATGCTTGAAGAATCCAACTGTATGAAGGAACTTTTCATAGATGTAATGAATCACGACCTTATGAACCTCCTGGCAACAGCAAACGGTTATATTGAACTTCTGAAGGAAGGCGAGAAACAGCCCGAGAAAAGGGCTTACATCGAGATGGTTGAGAGAAAACTTGCCAAAGCCACAGAGCTAATAGATAGCGCCACAAAATTCCCTATGATAGAGAGTCTTGAAAGTCTTGAATTCATTAATATGGATTTAAAAGGGGTAATAGAAGAGGTAATCGAAAATCTCCGTCCTTGCGCTTCAAAGGCAGGAATAGATATTGAGAATAATATAACCAGGAGCATTCCCATCAGGGCAAACAAGATTATCAAGGAAGTCTTTGCCAGCCTTATATCGAATGTAATAATAAATGCTCCTGGCAGTAAAAGGATTATCGTGAACAGTGAGGAGGGGGATGTCTTCTGGAAGATCAGGATTATCGACAGGGAAGGTTTAATGGACACGGATAGAACTATGGTTTTTAACATATTATGCGGGATGGAAAAGAATGGTATAAAAGGTTCAGGACTGGGTTTGGCAATTGCAAGAAGGATCGTAAGGCTGCACAGGGGCGGTATCGGGATGGAAAAAACTCCGGAAGGTGGGGCTGTTTTTATTGTGGAACTCCCAAAGCTATTTTCTTCGCAATACGATTTTTCATAACATGCATCCGGATCTATTTTGATTTATATTTATCACATTGGCGCAGGAACTCATCGAAGGAATTCGAAGCCGGATGCGTATGCATATAACTTGCCATTGTATTATTCTCCATTAATCCATCCTTGCCTTCAATAATACCTTTTCCGCGCTTTAATTCATACACAAAACGCGAATCAGTGTCGCATTCCGTTACGGAATAATGGAATTCATGCCCCCTTATTATTTTGCCTTTTTTCGACCTCGGAGAATCCACAACAGCTTCAGCTTCGGTATAACCCAACGCCTGGAGCTTCCCTGTCATCCTCGAGTTTGCGCCAAGAACTCCAGCCATTTTATAAGTCCTCTCAGTTTCAAGGCTGTTACAGAGATACAAAAGCGCGCCGCATTCGCCATATATGGGCATCTCGTCCTGGGCTGCTTTTTTTATCTCATGGCGTGTACCTGAGGCTTCAAGTTCTTTCGCAAATAATTCAGGATATCCTCCTCCAAGATAGAGTCCATCAACTTCCGGCAGCGCATCGCTCATCGGACTAAAAAAGACAAGCTGGGCTCCCGACATTTTCAGGGCATCAAATGCATCCTGATAATAGAAACAGAATGCGCTGTCATTTGCGATACCTATTTTTACGTTGGATCTTACGCCTGATTCCTTAAAATCAATATCAATAGCTTTAAAATTCTCTGCGATTGTTTTCACGGAATCTACATCAATATGCTTTTCAATAAAAATAGCCATTTCTGTTATTTCCGGGTTTTTTTCACCAGCCATATAAAGGCCAAGATGCCTTGACGGGATTGATAAATCTTTATTTCCTGGAAGCGCGCCGATGACAGGTATTTTGATCCCGGAGCTATGCAATGAATCACTTATGAGTTTAACATGCCTTTCACTTCCTGCATTATTGAGTATTATTCCCTGAATGTTGACACTGCGATCAAATTCAGAAAAACCTTTTACAATAGCGGCGATACTTCGCGATACCCCATGTGCATTAATAACAAGCAGAACAGGGACGTTCAGGATTTTTGCGATATGGGCTGAACTTGCGGTCTCGGTTGAATCAAGACCATCAAATAAGCCCATGACCCCTTCAATTATACAAAAATCCGCACCTCTCGATGCGCGTGCGAATGTTTCCAGAACACCTTTTTCTCCCATCATGAAGCTGTCAAGATTCCTGGATGGGCGGCCGCAAATCTGCGTATGATGACCGGGATCGATAAAATCAGGACCAACCTTGAAAGGCTGTACTTTGTGATTCTTGCTAAGGGCAGCCATAAGACCTGTTGCAACCGTGGTTTTTCCAACGCCACTGCCTGTCCCTGCTATTAAAAGCGCCTTTGTTTTATCTGCCATAATAAGAAAGACAATCTTCAAGCGTTCCATTTCCCACAAAATCCGGATGTATCCCGGCTCTCCTCATCGCATCAGCAGTTTTCGGCCCGATCGCTATTGATTTGATTTTTATTGCATCTTCCGGCCTGAATCCTGAAAGTTCAAAGGATTTCGCGCTCGTAAAGATCACAGTCTCAACATCATTTATTACTTCGAGAATACTATTCCCGGCTGGCTCTAACCGATATGCTGGGGCTTCGATGATAATAGCGCCTTTTGACTCCAATGATACTACCAATTCAGTATTCGGAACTTCAGCACGGGCGATACCTATCGTTTTATCTTTTATCTCGCCAAGGTATTCCACGAAATTCTCAGATGAGAATTTTTCAATGACTTCGCTTTTTAATCCATATTCTTCTACTTTCTTTGCGGTTTTTGGCCCCACGCTCACGATTTTTATTTCTTGTCCCGGCTTTACCTTATCGAGAAGCTTCTCAACACCAAGTGAGCTTGTGAAAATAAGAATATCTATCTTTTCTTTTGATATCATATCGCATAACCCCAGAAGCGGCCCCGGGTCAGATGGGTCAACAGCACGCATCGTGGATACTATTACTGCTTCATGTCCATAGCGCCTGAATAGTTCATGAAGGCCTTCGGATTTTTCTTCAAGTTTTGTAACTGCAATTTTCACAAAAGCTAAAATCACACCTGGAAACATAACCCTTTTGTTTAAGAGAGGCTTTCAGGAGAAATCCATGGAAATCTCCCTGACAATCCTGATCATATCAATAATGTTTGGTTTCTTGCTTGGCATCATTTCAGGTCTTACCCCGGGGATCCATGTAAATAACTTCGCCTTAATACTTGTTGCAGTTTCACCTTTTCTTTCAACCATGGGCTTTGGGCCATTCTATATTGCGGTAATAATACTTTCTAATTCGATAGCGCACACCTTTCTTGACATTATTCCCTCAATTTTTCTTGGGGCGCCAGAAGCCGATACTGCTCTTGCAGTTTTACCTGGTCATGTCCTCCTCATGGAAGGAAGAGGCGCTGAGGCAATACGCCTTTCTGCTATCGGAAGCGCCGGGGCGGTCATTGTATCTTTGATAATGGCGATTCCCATGGCTTATTTCTTCCTGAAAATATATGGAATTCTCAATGCTTACATCGGATGGATCCTCGTTTTGATAGTCGTTTTGATGATATATACTGAAAATGGTGAATACGTGGAAGGCCAGGGATCGCTTGTCCATCTAAAATTCAAGTTCTATGCCCTTCTCCTCTTTTTTATTTCAGGGTTCCTCGGAGTATTTGCATTTGATAACACCGTGTTGATGCAGCCACTCCTTAAATTCGGTGAGCCATCAATTCTCTTGCCTCTACTTTCGGGATTATTCGGCGCTTCTATGCTTGTTATAAGCCTGATGACAAAAACCGAATTGCCGCCGCAGCAAAAGAACTGCATGTTCGTTCTTCCCGGGAAGAGAATTATCCGGGGAATGGCGACAGGGACAGCAGCAGGTTCTTTCGTTGCATGGCTTCCAGGCGTATCATCAGCGGTTGGCACGCTTCTTGCAAGGCTTTTTGTCCGTGAGGAAAAGGATAGCATGTCATCTAAGGAATTCATGGTTTCAATAAGCAGCGCAAATACCGCAAATGCGATATTTAGCCTGATCGCTCTTTTCATTATTGGTAAAGCAAGAAGCGGTGCAATGGTCGCGGTCGACCAGCTGGTGAAGGTCAGTGAATGGGATTATTCGATCATTATTCTCCTGCTGATCGTCATAATCTATGTTTCTGCAATTTCTTATTTTACTACTATCTATCTTGGCGACAGGATTTCGGGATTTCTTTCAAGGATCAATTATTCTAAATTGTGTGCAACCGTGTTAGCAGGATTAGCAATTATGGTCTTCATTTTTACAGGCTGGTTCGGGTTTATCATATTTTTGATATCCACGCCTGTTGGGATGATAGCATCTTATGCAAAAGTAAGGAAAATAAATGCCATGGGAGTAATAATGCTGCCTGTGATTTTGTATTTCCTGTGAAACAACTAAAAAAGTTTATATCTACCCCTAACCTATAGCTCTATAGGTGAAAAAATGGTAACCACCATCCAGATGCATGAAGATATCATAAAAGAATTGAACGCTTTAAAGAAGGAATTAAACCTCAAATCCTATGAAGAGGTTATCAGGGAACTTCTGCGATCAGAAAAGAGGCTTAAGAAATCGTATTTTGGGACGTTCAATGAGCTTCATGAATTTAAGAGGGATGAGGAGGAAGATGAACGTCTTGGTTGATTCCTGGGCATGGATTGAGTATTTTAAAGGAACGTGCGCTGGTGAGAAGGTAAAGGAATTATTAGAAAACTCAGAGGATAAGATAATTGTGAGTACGATAAATATTGCAGAAGTGTACAACTCATTTCTGAGGGATTATTCTCATCTGGATAACGATCGCTATGCAGAGGCTTCAAGGAAGGCCATGAAACAAAGGTCATATGTTTGTGACGTAGATGAAAAGATCGCTCTTGATTCTGCAAAAATAAAGCATGAAAAGAAATGGGGTACTGGTGATTCTATAATATATGCAACTGCAAAAAGAGAAGATGCAAAGGTTCTGACTGGAGACCCGCATTTCAGGGGCTTAAATGATGTCATATTCCTTGAGAGGTCACGGTATGCTCCATGACATACGAAACATGTATGTAACACATGAAGAAAATAAATGAATGAGGTGATCTGTATGTGGAATTCAAACACCGAACTGGATATCGAAAAGGCAGGAGATGATGCAACTAAGCTTGTGCTGCTTGGTTCTGCCCTGAAAGCAGGAATATTCCGGGCTCTTGATACGGAAAAAAATCTTGCCACCCTTAAGAAAGAACTTAAAGCGGATGAAAGGGCTCTTTTCATCGTGCTTGAGGCCCTGTGTTCCATGGGATATATTGAAAAATCGCATGACATGTATGTAATTGCAGATAAATCTCGTCCACTTTTCCTTCTGCACGGTGAAGAATACGTCGGTGGTTATCTGCCACATCAAATGAATATATTGAAATCATGGCTTTTGCTTCCTGATATCATCAGGGGAGAAAGGCCGGAAAAAGAACCGGTCCCCCGCGATATCCCTGTTTTCATGGATGCTATGGCATCAAGGCCAGATTCAATAGCAGAGGAAGCAGTAAACAATATCCTGTCGAGGGCAAAAGATGCGAAGAATGTGCTTGATCTTGGCGGTGGCCCCGGAAAATACTCGAAAGCTTTTGTTAAAAGAGGGTTGAAAGCAGTTCTTTTTGATACAGGAGAAGTAATAGATCATGTCAGCACCGAATTCAACCTGAACCAGATAGAGAATCTTAGCCTTGTAAAAGGGGATTTCATAAAAGACATTGATCTTAAAGAAAAATTTGATATTATTTTCCTGGGGAATATCTGCCATATTTATTCTGAAAACAATAACAGGAAACTTATCAAGCAGGTTTGCGATTTATTGAATAAGAACGGGATTATAGCGATTGAGGATTTCGTGCGTGGAAGAAGCCCGCACGCTGAGATTTTTGCGGTAAATATGCTTGCGAACTCAGAAGAAGGAAATACCTGGTCTGAGGCGCAATATCGGGAATGGCTCAAGGACGGAGGATTCCATGGGATTGAAGTTATTGACCTTGCAAAGAAGGGAAAGCAGCTTATTCTGGGTTTCAAAGTTTGAAATACATGATTTTTTATATATGAATTTCATTAAAGAATATTGCATGGAAAAAACCATAAAGAACGACACACTATTCTCAAAAAACTTTGTTCTGACAAGCTTATCTACATTTGCATTATTTACAAGTTTCTATTTCCTCCTTATCACTCTTCCAATATATATTGAAAAAATTGGCGGTACGGAATCCGAAATAGGGTTAATAATAGGCGTTTTTACAATCTCGGCGGTGGCGCTTCGCCCATTTATCGGACAGGAAGTTGACAGGCGCGGCAGGAAAATCATTCTCATATCTGGCATCGTGGTGTTTTTTTTGTCTATGCTGCTTTATGATTATACAAAAAGCGTTACTTCTTTGCTTCTCCTCAGGGTGCTTCATGGGGTAGGCTGGGGCGCTGCGACCACAGCTGCAACTACACTGATAGCAGATATAGCACCACCAAACAGAAGAGGCGAGGCAATGGGCGTATTTGGCATGGCATCCAATATCGCGATGGCGATAGGCCCTGCATTGAGCATGATATTGCTTCTAAAATATGATTTCCCCATACTTTTTACAATATGCGCAGGCATTGCAATGGTGTCTTTGCTCCTTGCACTTCCTATATCTGAAACAGTGATTGTGCATCCGAAAACTCCTCTTTTCAGCAAGGAAGCATTATTCCCATCAGCACTAATGTTCACTGTCTCATTAACTTATGGTTCAATAGTTTCGTTTCTTTCACTTTTTGCCCAGAAACAGGGAATAGCAAATCCCGGAGTTTTTTTTACAGTATTTGCAGTTACCCTTATTCTTGTCAGGGCGCTGGCAGGCAAGTTATCTGATGCAAAAGGGAGAAAATTTGTAATAATTCCCGGTATGGTTTTTATTGCTGCAGGTCTTGGGGTTTTATCAACAGCAAGCGCCCTTGAGACTTTTCTTGCGGCTGCGCTTCTTTATGGTCTTGGTTTTGGGCTTGTGCATCCATCGCTTATGGCATTTCTTGTTGACAAAGTGAGTGACAAGGGCCGCGGAGCTGCCATGGGTACGTTTACAGCATCTTTTGATCTTGGAATAGGTACAGGTTCTATCCTCCTTGGATTAGTCCTGCAATACTATGGTTTCCAGCTCATGTATACACTGGGCGGCCTGATAGTGCTAACAGGCGCGGTTTTATTAATAGCCAGTAACGGAAAGGCTTCGAGGCAGATGTAATGGACCTTTTCTCTCATGCGCTATTTCCTTATTTGCTCGGGAATTACTTCAAAAAAAGGAAAGAGGAGATCACAGCTTTCGTGATCGGTGGCATTGCCCCGGATGTTGATATTGTTCTTTTATTGATACAATACCTGTACCCCACTTTTTTCCTGATCACCCATAGGGGTATAACCCATTCGATTTTTTTCGGGTTCTTCACCGGGGTTATTGTATTATATCTTGCTTCACGTAACGCAATTAAGAAAATAGTGAAGAAATATATTAGCTTTGAACCGGTTTTCTCGCGCCGGAATATAATATATGCTTTCGCAGGGGTTATTATCCACCTGGTCCTTGATTATTCAACAACAAGAGGTGTACCGTTATTTTACCCGTTTGTTGTTACAAGATATTCTGCCGAATTGTTCTTTTATACGGACATATTTCTAACAATAGTCAGCCTGGTAATGGTAATATATTTATCCAGAAAGCCTTTCCAGTCCCGGACGATCACAAAATTCCTGATAATTTTACTTCTCATTTCAGGCGGGATGGGCGTCCTGCGATTTGCAGAAAAAAGCAATGCAGAGCAATTTTTTCATGACGGGTCAATAAAATCATTTCCTACTATGGATCCCTTCGACTGGTATGCACAGAAAGAAGATGGCATGAAAATAGAAATATACGAATATAATGGCTTGAAGGGAACATCAAAATACAATGATACTTTTGCGCGTTTGAATGTGATCTCAGGAGGAGATGGTCTTGATAATGCGCTTCGTCTTGCTGATGAACTCCCGCAGCTAAAAATGTTCAAGTGGAGGGCGCATTCAGTGGCTGTTAACGCATCTTACGGCAATGAAACATGGTCGTTAGAATTTTATGACCCTATCCAGAGAGCAGAAATGAGGGGTATACCGGGAGCATTTAGAAGAGCCGGGGGCAGTTTCAGTTCACTTATGATAAACGTGACCGGGAATAAAGCGGTTGCAAGGTAAGTGATAATTTTTTTACAACCCATTTGCAACCTCCACCGCCTTTATCCTCAGAAAATCCTTATCAAAAGTCGCTATCTTCCTTATCCCCCTCTTCTCCATACATGCAAGATTCGAAGCATCCACAAAGCTTAGCTCCGTATTCTCCTGATTCGTAAAAATATCCCATGTCCATATAAAACCTCGTCGATCTCTTCACTCAGATTTCTATATTGTTTGCCAAAGTGCTCAGGCTTGATTTCAATTATGCTTTTCTTCTTTTTCTTGGGAAGTCCAAGCCATTCACTGATAGCCTTCGTGACTGCTTCCCCGATGGATATGCCTTCTTGCGCAGCCTTTGTTTTCAATTTCTTATAAACGAATGGATCAATATTCCTGATGGTCGTGTCCATATGTAACACATGTGTTACTATAGAATATAAAATTAACATAGTTACTGTCCCAACAAAAATGGAGATTTGTTGGGTGTTTTTATTCACATGTGGATATTAAAATCACTTGCGCCGGTCATGAGCGGCGGTCTGCCCTGAAAACCAGACGTAGGCGCGCCGACGGTTTTTTGAATGGCTGTGCCTGCGCCTGTTTATATGCGCAGAGGGTCAGGCAACGGAACACGGATCGCAGATGAGAAAATCGAGGCTGGTCAAATTAGGGGGTTTTCTAATACCCACAGCCAAATTCTACCTATGGCTTATATATTACTTACGACATTCAAAGGTTACATTAAATCCGGGGGTTTTCGTAAAAAGCTTTGCATTTTTACCGGACTTACGCATGCCTTTATAGATTTGATCGAAAAATAACATTTTAACGGAGGTTATTATGTCAGGACAATTAGCAGGACAGCCAATCTATAATCTAGGAGAATAGAAAAGAGGTTAAAATGGATAAAAATATACAAAAACTAAAAAAAGAAATATTTGATAGTGTGATGAACAATATGGAAGAAAAGGACTTTGAGGCTATTATCGAAAGAAGCGTAACAATGACTTTAAAATATGTTGATACGCAAGTTTCCACACATAAATTTTTCAAAGACTATTAAGTTGCAAAATCCGCTATGGCGATGTAAGGTAAGTCAAATAGTCGTAATATTGGATAATTTTTCGATATTTCAAGGACACAAGTGCAAAGGGTCTAATTCATCCCCTCCCTCTCAGAAGGGGACTTATCAACCCTTTGAACCCACGAGTTAAAATACTGCACCGTGCACGAGGATAATAAATAGATCCGTGAAAAAAGATCATGAAAAGCACATGTATATCATCCGCGTTTAATCAAATACTGCGCTATGTATTTACCAAATTGTTCAATATCCCCAATATTATTTTGTAAATAATAATGGAGCTTTCCGATATCTATTTTCGCATACATGTGAACAAGCCTGTTTCTAAATCCTGCAGAAGGTGCAAATTTTATAGCAAAATTTTTCGGCAAAATTCCTTGCTCCCCAAGGATTAAAAATACCTCCTGGTAAGATTCAGGTCTTTTCAGTTTTTCTCTTGAAATTATCATTTCACCAATGTCGATGGTACATTCTAACGCAATCTCTAAATATCGTTCTACTGCTCCCTTAAGGGTGTGATCAGCCTGAAGCTCCTCTATTTGATGATGTTGATAGCCTTTTAATATGATTACATATTCCCTGAGGTGTTCAAGTTTAGATGCAATTTCGTCATTCATGTGAAACCAACCTCAGCAATCCTTTTCAAAGTTTCTTCCGTGTGCCTTTTTATGTAATATTTTTCATCCAGATAAATGGAAAGGATCTTTGTTTCGAACCTTACTTTGTCTGTTTCACTAAATTTTAAAATAATTCCGTCTTTAATAATATTATATGCCAGAAGCAAAGGAGCTTCGTTTAAAACAACCATATCTATTTTGTTTTTCTTAATTAAATTGGCTATTTCACCCATCAATTTTAATTCCAGGTCGAAGCGGTCTTTTTTGGAAAATTTTTCATCCAGAAGGACTCCAATATCAACATCGCTCAACCTGCCTGCATCGCCCCTGACCGTTGAACCAAAAAGATAAGCAAGTATTACACCATCTTTGCTGCTGAAATATTCTGTCAATTCTTTTTCATATGGTATCATGAATACTTTGTAATTTGTTTTTGATAATATATGTTCTTCGCTCATTTTGTACTTTTCAAATTCAACAATCCTTTTTATATTGCCTCATAACAATATTCCCACACCATGAAAACCGTAATCATCGGCGGCGGCCTTACAGGTCTTGCCGCAGCATACAAACTCGGCCCACAGGATGAAATAATCCTTATTGAGAAAGAACCTGAACTCGGAGGCATGGCGTCAAGTTACAAGATCTGTGGCTACACAATCGAAAAATATTATCACCATATCTTTGCAAGCGACAAAGAACTCATTTCATTGATAGAAGAACTCGGCCTCGGAAATCGCCTTGAATGGTTAAAAGGCACGACTGGCTATTATTTTGATGGCAAAATATACCCGATGAACACTCCTCTTGAGATTTTAAAGGCTTTGCCGCTCATGGATGTTATCCGATTAACTTTCCTTGTGCTAAAAGCCAGATCCATAAAAGACAGGACTCCTTTTGATGAGATCACTGCAAAAAAATGGATACTAGATACTGCGGGTGAATCTGTATATAATAATTTCTTCCTTCCACTGCTTTCGAGCAAATTTGGTGATAATAAAGAAAAAGTGTCGGCAGCGTGGCTTCTGGGGCGGGTACAAATTCGCTCCAACAGAGGAACTAAGGGAGAGAGATTGGGTTACATGCGCGGGGGATTTGAGTTGCTCCTTGAGAAAATGGTGGAAAATATCCGCAAAACGGGAGGAACCATAAAACAGGGCCAAGTATCACGAATTGAGATGGCCGGAGGTTCAATAAAAGGCGTTACTTTGGACGGGAAGCTTATCGAATGTGACAGGATTATTTCAACCGTTGCCCCTCATGTCCTTGAAAAATTAATGGAAACAAGTCTTCTGGGACTTGATATGAACATCAACTACCAGGGTACTGCATGTGCACTTTTCGGATTGAAGGAAAAGATCATGGATGATATCTACTGGCTCAACATCAAAGAGGATGTTCCATTTGGCGCGGTCATAGAACATACTAACTTTATTCCAGAATCGGATTATGGAGAACGACTCATGTATGTAACAACATATTTCCAGGATCCGCAAAGCCAGCTATGGAGATCAAGCAATGAAGAGGTGATCGAGCTTTATCTTCAGGGACTTGAAAAATTGTTCCCTGGATTCCGAGAAAAGGTAAAATGGTGGCGTCTTCGGAGGGATATGGATACTGCGCCTGTTTATGAGGTGGGATATGGAAAAAAAGTCCTGCCATACGAAACTAAAATAAAAGGGCTTTATCTTGCCGGGATGTTCTCGGATTCAAATTATCCTGAAAGAAGCATGAACGGCTCGATATTGGCAGGATTCAAGTGTGCTGAAGCGGTTTTAAAGCAGGTTTAAAAAAGTGTCTTTTTGCTGCTGAGCGTCTAACAAAAATTTGAGCGCCCCGGCTGGGAATTGAACCCAGGTCTTAAGATCCGCAATCTCAAAGGATATCCGCTACCCCATCGGGGCTCTGCCCCCACATTCATTTTTGACATATTAAAGGTTATTGGCTTTCGTCTGTTCAAGTTCCAGCAATCTGGTTTTAATATCAATTCCTTCTGAGTATCCCCCGATGCCCTTCTTTGATACTACCCTGTGGCAGGGAATAACAATGGGGATTGGATTTTTACCAAGTGCGTTCCCGACAGCCCGATATGCCCTACTGCCTATTTTTTCGGCCAGTTCCGAATAGGTAATTGTTTTCCCATACTTGATCTTTCTGGTTTCCGTTAGCACTTTTTGCTCAAACGGCGATAGATAGGATATGTCGAAATCCAATAAGAAATCAATTGCTTCTCCATCAAAATATCGCGCTAATTCGTTTGTGAGGTCATGTGTCTTCTTTTCTATAAGTTGTTTTCCAGACCGGACAAACCTGAGTGAACGCAATTTTGTACAATATTCAATCTCAATATAACGATCAAGAACTTTTGAATAAATAATATCCATTTCAATTGCCATTTCAGACATCTATCATCGCTCTTGCATCTACTGCTACCGCCCCTTTTTCATCCACGATCAGCGGATTGATATCAAGCTCGATAATATTTTCCTTTTGCGCCATCTCGGAAACTGCAACAAGGACACGAGCTATCGCCTCAATATCAGCAGGTTTCCTTCCCCGGATACCTTTTAATATGGGATATCCCTTGATTTCCGAGATCATAGCCAGGGCTTCATTTCTCTCGATAGGCGCGACCCTGAAAGAAACATCCTTATAAACTTCAACGAATATCCCGCCAAGGCCGAACATGATAGCATGACCGAACTGCGCATCTTTCTTCAGGCCTACAATTATCTCATGACCGGGCGGCGCCATCTGCTGGACAAGGATTCCTTCAATTCGTGCATCTGAAGCTACTTTTTTAATTTGCAAAAGGATTTTATCGTAAGTACTCTTTGCATCATGCACATTTACATTTAGCGCAACTCCTCCCACATCGCTTTTATGTGAAATATCAGGTGAAGATATTTTCATGGCAACAGGAGTTCCGATTTGCTGCGCTATTGCAGATGCTTCATCAGGGCTTTTCGCGATACTCTCTTTCGTAACGGGTATCCCGTACTTTGAAAGGAGCTTTTTTGCTTCATGTTCCGTAAGTATTTTCATAAGCACTTCCCTGCATTGCCTGTCTTTACCGTTTCCAGGAATTCCTTATGCCTTATAAGAGCAGAAAGAGCCTTCACTGCCCTCTCAGGAACAGGATAATTCGGGATACATCCGCTCTTTAAAATATCCACCCCTTCCTCAGTACCGACCCCACCCATCCAGCATGCGATTATGGGCTTTTTTCCAGTTTCTTTGTCACAAATTTGTTTCATCTCAACCACTGCTTCAGCAGGAGGCATTGCGTTTGAGATCATTGTATGGACATAGATGACAATGATGGCATCCACGTTTGGATCATCATGAAGCGCCTTGATAGAATCATTATATATTTTAAATGAAACAGTTCCTGCCGTATCTATCGGATTTGAAACAGATGCAAATTCCGGGATGACTTTTTTTATTTTTTCCTTCGTTTCCACGGTCAGGTTTGCGATATTTATACCCTGTATCTCACATTCATCAGCCGCAACTATTGATGCTCCGCCGCCATTTGAAAAGATGGCAACATTTTTTCCTTGTGGAAGAGGCTGGCACGAGAAGGCAAGGGCGGCATCAAAAAGTTCATCGATCGTATTCATGCGTAATATTCCTGCCTGCTTGAAAGCCGCTGAATAAACTTCATCCGAGCCGGCAATAGAGCCTGTATGCGAAAAAACTGCTTTTGCCCCCCGCTTTGACCTTCCGGTCTTAATAGCGACTATCGGTTTACTGATGTTTCGGGCAGCATCAAGGAACCTCCTCCCGCGCTTTATCCCTTCAATATACATAGCTATGACGCCAGTTGACGGGTCGCTGCTCAAATATTCTATAAAATCAACGTCGTCTGTCTCGGCCTTATTGCCGGTGCTTATCACTTTGCACAGGCCAAGTTCAGTGGCAATCGTCCACTCGGCCAGGGCAAGACCAAGCGATCCGCTCTGGGTTATAAAAGATATCGATCCCGGGCGCGGAAGTCTTCCGATGATGCTCGCGTTTAGCCTTGCGCGCTCATTGACAATCCCGAGAGTATTAGGCCCTATCATTCGCATACCGTATTTTCGTGCGATTGACACCAGTTCAAGTTCAGCGCCTTCATTTCCCGCCTCACTGAATCCTGCACTTATCACCACCAGCCCCTTAATGCCTTTTTTTCCACATTCTTCTGCGATTGAATGAACATATCTGGAAGGCACAACTATGACCCCAAGCTCTACAGTTCCTGGAATATTAAGAACCGACGGATAGGAATCAAGACCCTGGACAATGGTTTCCATCGGATTGACAGGATATATTTTTCCCTGGAAGCCGCTTAACAGGTTTTTGAGTATCCGCCCTCCCCATTTTGTCAAATTGTTTGATGCGCCTATTACTGCCACTGACTCCGGTTCAAAGATCGAAGATAACATTACATCCATTCCCTGTATTTCATCGCGCGCATAACACGTTGCTTTGCGATCCCCATCGCAGTCTCACGGGGATATGTTTTGTCGCTATAGACTTTATCAAGGATTTCTTTTGTGTTCTTTCGGATCGTGCTTTTGATCCTGTCACGCGCGATCATTTCTGTTCCCCCGTGGTACTCAACCGAGGCGGTTATCACACCGCCTGCATTTGCCACAAAATCAGGAATTACCAGGATCCCCCTGTCGTGCAGCAATTTTTCTGCGCTTTCGGTGATGGGGATATTTGCACCCTGTATAATCAATTTTGCATCCACTACATCAGAGTTTGCATCAGTTATCACATCTGGTCTTGCTGAAGGAATAAAGATATCCGTATTTATCAGCAAAAGGTCTGTTGTTTTTAAAATCTCCCCGTCTTTATAATTAATTACAGAACCTGTGGATTCCTTAATACGTATCAATTCCTCAACATTCAATCCTTTTGAATTATAGATCGTACCTATTGAGTCACTTGTTCCGACAAGTACTGCACCTTTTTCGGCAAGAAAACGCGCAGCAGGTTTTCCGACATTCCCGAATCCTTCTATCGTGACGCGCGCCCCATTCAGGTCAAGATTGATATAATCTTTTGCCACATCTGCGCATTCAGCTACCCCATACCCTGTTGCGCCAATTTCATCAAGAGGGATGCCTCCAAGCTCTCTTGGAAGTCCCACTGCCCGATCAATTTCATCATAAACATAGGCCATGCTTGCTTCATCAGTGCCCATATCTGGCCCTGGAATATATTCCAGGAGATTTTTTATGCCCCGTGCAAAAGTCCTGATAACCTGCTCTTTGTTCACGGTTTTAGGATCAGCTATTATCCCGGATTTCCCTCCGCCGTGAGGAAGACTCGCCATGACATTTTTATAGGTCATAGCACGCGCAAGCCTTCTGACCTCATTCATTGTAACATCAGGGGCCATCCTCACACCACCGATAGCAGGGCCTGCCGCTACGTTATCTACCACAACTATGGCTTTCATTTTAGTTCGCGGTTCGTATAAATGAATGATCTTTTCAGGACCGATCTCATCTGTAAATTCAAACATTCTAGCATTGAGTTCCATGATTTCCTTTCAATATCAATATATATTCTTGTCTGGGATGCAATTAAGATTGCGGTTTATATGTTCTTGATTAATCCAAGATCTTTTTTTATAATTTCATTTTCAATATCGGCAGGTTTTTTCGGAAAATTGAATATTTTTGAAAACGTTTCATTCGCCATCGGTCGGTTACATCCGGAACATCCGGAAGTCTGGAAAGCTTTTCCATCTTCAATAATGTCAAGAATAACTTCCTCATATACACCATAATCTATGAGCTTTCCATCTTTGAACCTCATATCAGAATAATATGCAAGCTTTTCCAGGATCAAGTGCCTTGCAAGCTGCACCGTTCGATAATGTCTTATAGTTTCACTCTCTGTTTTATATGGTGGTTTTGATTGTGTCCCGGGTATATGGGTATATGAAAACAGCGCTGTATTAACATTATTATTCCAGAAATCAGAAATTACCTTTATAGCATCTTCATCGCTTTCCCCGAGACCTATTATCAAATGCGTTCCGACTTTTTCAAATGCCAGGGAAGCAGTTTTTATTCCTTCAATATGTTTTTCCCAGGAATATGGTCCACCCGTTGTTTTTCCTTTTATCTTATCGAATAATCCGGGTGTACATGCATCAAGTGGAATAACAAGTTCGTTGACTCCGAGTCTTCTTAAATCGTCATATTTTCCAGTACTCAATGGAAAAACCGATAACGATATTGGGATCTGGCTTTCTTCCCGGATTCTCATGATAAGGTAAACCGTGTCCTCCCACCATGTATCATAAAGCGCGGTCTGTATACAGGCGCGCGCAAGATACCCGCGTTCGTATGCAATTTTTAGGCGCCCGACCACTGCCTCAAGGTCAAAAGGAATGTACATACCGCGAGCAATATGCATCATATCTGCGGATGAGCCGGATGCCTGAGCGCAGAACTGGCAATTTGCGTTGCAGCGTTTTTCGGTGTATATCTGAAGATAAGCTGTTGTTGGAGGCGTATCCATCTGTACAAGTTCAAGCCCGAGTACGCCAAGTGTTCCCATTGAAGCCCTGACCTTTTTCTTCGAGGGAACTATCCGGGAAATCATGCGGCGGGGCCGCTAACAAGAATGGTGCTTGATGGCCTTTGTCGGGCATGCATCCACGCATGCGCAGCATTCGATGCAGTCTGCAATGCGTATGGCTTTTGATTTGCCGTCCACGATTTCAAAAACATTGGTCGGACAAACATTTACACATTCGCCATCCGCATTACACTTATCTTCATCAATCTCGATTGTTATAGAGCCTTCATTGTATTTCTTAACTGCCATGATTTATGTTCTCCAGTTCGGTTAGTGTTATTATTTAAGATTAAAGGTTTTGGTACTCTCGCAAAAGGTTCACTAATGTTAATGTCCACTGACATTTTGGGTAAATCCATAGTACAAAATGAAATATTATCTACCAAATTTCACAATGTAGAGAAATAGTTTGTTTTATAACTGTGATGAAATGTTTATCACTTTTAACCCAACAGGTATCTGGACATTAACCTTAATGCGAGTAGAAAGAAGATAAAAGCCTGTTAAAAAGTGCATATAATTTAGAATTATGTGCAGTTTTGAAATAAAACGATATGCTTTGCCATTGTAAAAGAAGAGATGAAATAATGACCAAATGGAGTTATTTTTATGTGATTGAAAATCAATTATTAAATATGTCTGAGGCAATAAACTCCAAAGAAATATTATATGAATTAAAAGCAATTAGAGAAGATCTTGATTATATTAAGGGCCATATGGTAGATATTGACTCAATTCTAACTGAAGAGGATTATCTTTCTATACAGGAATACAGAAAAGAAAAAGCTTCTGGCTTACTTACTTCCCATGAGGATCTCAAGAATGAATTGGGAATATGATGTTTGATATTAAATATTCAAGGCAAGCGGTCAAATATCTAAAATCTCTTGATAAGACGCTTGTTTTGAGAATTCTTCACAAAATTGAAAAATTAAAAGAAGAACCAATCCAGCACGATTCTAAAACAGTTGAAGGGTATGATGAGAAATTATTTAGAGTGCGGGTAGGAGATTATAGAATATTGTATGAAGTGGATTATAAAAATAATCTGATAGGAATCGTGAAGATAGAAAAAAGAGGGAGAGCTTACTGATGTTTAATTTTTCATGTTTTGGCGTATTTAAAAGTTCCGATGATGGAATTTTAACGGTACAACTTGTATCGCAGAAATTGTTAAAGCCCCATATACCTATTCAGGAATTATCCTGATCATTCTTGGACTTATGATGGCTATATGGGCTGATTCTTTATTCAAAAAGAGCAAAACAACAATAATGCCATATGAAATTCCGACTTCGCTGGTAACTGAAGGTCCTTTTCGCACTAGCCGCCAGCCAATATATTTAGGAATGACACTTATATTATTTGGTGAGGCCATTCTTTTAGATTCATTGATTACATTCATTTTCCCGGTAATTTTCATAATTTTAATGGAAAAAATTTTTATTTCTGTTGAAGAAAAGAACCTTGAAATGGCCTTTGGAGAAAAATACCTGGATTACAAAAAGAAAGTCAGGCGCTGGATATAATTATTTAACATAGGAGATCAATATTATGGAGATGAATAAGTATCTAAAAGAGTTGTTCCGATAATAGTGACATATAGGTACTTTGTAAATTCTAACATACTTTACTCGCATGCTGAGACGCTTTCAAAAACCTTCTTTTATCGGAACAACTCCCATAGAAATGTCGTGTAGTACCAAACCCATTAAAAAAGCAGTGCTTACGAGTTTGAGGCGAAAATCACTCAAGACAGAACATCAGTCGGGAAGATCGCTAAGTTTAATGTCCAGATACCTGTTGGGTTAAAAGTGATAAACATTTCATCACAGTTATAAAATAAACTATTTCTCTACATTGTGAAATTTTGTAGATAATATTTCAATTTCATTTTGTACTATGGATTTACCCCAGAATGTCAGTGGACATCAGCACTAATACACTTCACATCATGGCTTTATTGCTTATTACTTACATATCAGTGAATATGGTCAATATAATCGATGTGAATAAGTACATTTTGGAAAAACATAATGAATGTTTTACCGGAGCACAAATTTGCAAAGTCAAGCTAAAGCGTTTTTTTACATGGGCGGGCAAATCTGAACTCGTAAGCCATCTTAATACGTAAACTATGCAACCCTGAAGGGCTTGCCTCATCATGTCTTTTCTAAAGTCCACCGAATCAGCAGCCAGGGAAATCATAGAACAACTCCTTCGAAATGAGATCCCTGATGAAAAAGCCCTCAATGCAGCAAAAAAATCCGCAAGCATTCGATATAAGCTTTCGTCCCTTCTTGGCAATTCCCAGATCCTTGAAGCTGCTCGTAACGTTGAGGAGAAACAATACGTCCTTGAACATCTCCAGTTAAAACCCGTAAGAACGATTTCAGGAGTAGCGGTGATAGCAGCTATGACATCCCCCGCGCCATGTCCACACGGTTTATGCGTTCCCTGCCCGGGAGGCGTTGATTCCAGATTCCACTCACCGCAAAGCTACATGGGAGCTGAACCCGCCGCCAAACGCGCTTTTGAGAATAATTTTGATCCCTATTTGCAGGTCACATCGCGCTTAAAACAGCTCTCACAAATTGGGCATCCGGTTGAGAAAGCGGAACTTATAGTAATGGGTGGAACATATACTTCCCGGATGCTGTGCTACCAGGAATGGTTCGTTAAACGTTGTGTCGAGGCCATGAATGATTTTTATGGAACAGAATGGCGAAAAGACAGGGATTATTTTCCAGTGGAAGAAGTCCAATCTGCAAATGAGAGCGCTCAGGTACGAAATGTCGGGATAACCATTGAGACAAGACCTGACTGGACAAAACAAGAGCATATCGATACAATTCTTGAACTGGGTGCGACAAAGGTGGAGATCGGGGTACAGAACACATATGATTTTATCCTCGCAGGCATACAGCGCGGGCATACAGTTGCATCAAGCGCTGATGCCAATATGAGATTGAGGGATAGCGGACTGAAGGTGGGATTCCATATGATGCCGGGGCTTCCAGGTGCAACAGTGGACTCCGATCTTCGGATGTTTAAAAGGTTATTCGAGGATGAGCGCTTCATGCCTGATTATCTCAAGATATACCCCACACTTGTCACTGAAGGAACACGGCTCCACGGAATGTGGGAACTCGGGGATTATGCGCCTCTTGAAGTTCTTGAGGCTGTCGAGTTGCTTGCCAAAATAAAAGCCCTGCTGCCTAAATGGGTACGCCTGCAAAGGATCCAGCGTGACATTCCAGCGTACCAGGTGCTTGCAGGCATAAGGAAAAGCAATATCAGGCAGCTTGCAAAAGAACGGCTCATTGAAATGGGTGGAAAATGCAGGTGCATCAGGTGCCGTGAAGTTGGGCATAAGGAGCTTTCAGGAATAAAACCTGAGAATATTGAACTGATAAACGAAAAATACAGGACTTGCGGAGGTTTGGAACACTTCATTTCATTTGAAGATGCAAGAATGGATGTATTGATCGGCTTCCTCAGGCTGCGCTTCCCGGCAGAGCCTCACCGAACTGAACTTGAAGGCGCAGCGCTTATACGTGAACTTCATGTCTATGGCTCGATGGTAGCGCCGGGTGAGGACGCGGGTGAATCACAGTGGCAGCACAAAGGCTATGGTGAAGAACTCCTGACCCAAGCAGAAGAAACAGCAAGGGTTGCCGGATATGAAAAAATTGCGGCAACAAGCGGTATAGGCGTCAGGGATTATTACAGGAAATTCGGGTATGAGCGAGAAGGACCATACATGACGAAAAGATTGTGAAACGCATACAAAAATATAAATTATCTGCAAATACATTGGATGCCTGTGCAAAAAAAGATCGCAATTACTGCTCTTGTCCCGCCGGAATTGATATTTGCGTGCAGTTGTGAGCCCTTTGATGTCAATAATGTCATCCCCGGATCAAAAAAATACCCGCGTAACAAGTTATGCGCCTGGACTGCCATCTGGCAGGAGATGCTTTCAAAAAGAGAGATTAATATAGACTCTCTTATTGTGGTTGCAGGCGGGGATTGCCATAATGCGCTCGTAGATGGACAGAAAGTTTCAATGAGCGGAATTCCCACTCACTTTTTCTTTTATCCTTTCGATGGGGATCCAGATTATCTGGAATCACAATTGTATAAACTCAGTGATTTCCTGGGAAACATAGTATCACCCGAAAAACCAGGACAGATCAGGGAGCTTAAAAAATTAGGGCGAAAAATTGATAAGAAAAGAGCAGATGGAAAGATCTCATCCAGTGATGCTTTTCGGATAATGATCTCTTTTTCCGACCTGATGGGTGATCTTGAAAAATGCCGGGAAGCTATTTCCTCTATAAAAAAGCAAAAAATTGATCTGCATAATAGGGTTGCATTGATTGGTGTTCCTCCGATATTTCATGATTTCCATGATGTTGCCCAATCTCTGGGCCTTGCTGTTATATTTGATGAGCTTCCGTTTGAATTTATCAGTCACTCAGGAACCGATATCCATGAAATCGCTTGCGATTATTGCGACTATACCTTTGCCAGGCCGCTTGATTTCAGGATAAAATTCCTCCAGGAGGAACTTGAAAAAAGAAAAGTTGAGGGAGTAATACATTATACCCAGTTCGCCTGCCATCACATGCTTGAAGATGATATCCTGAGGTCAAAGCTTGATTATCCTATGCTGACCATCCAGGGAGACCTTCCGGGGAATACTCCTGAGCAGATAAAATTAAGGCTTGAAGCCTTCAGGGAGGCGCTTGAAAGGTCATGATAGGGCTTGACGTGGGCAGTACTACTGCCAAAAAAGTTTCAATTGAAGATGGCGAAATAAAATATCAGATAACAGGGACACACAATTGGAAAGACCTGGTAACCGGGATTGACGGGAATGATATTATTTCAACCGGATATTTCCGGAACCTGGTCCCTCATCGCGCCTCTGTTACTGAAATAACAGCTGCCATTTATGGTGTCCAGCATTATTTTCCTGATGCTGATGTGATCGTTGATATCGGGGGACAGGACACAAAGGTCATCGATGTAAAAAAAAATAATTTCATAATAAATGACAAATGCAGCGCAGGCACAGGCGCTTTCCTTGAGTTCGTCGCAAATTATTTCAAGATCGAACTAAAAGAGCTCGGTTCATTCCACAGCAGGGCTAAACGAATTCCTGCGATAAATAACACATGCGGAGTATTCGCTCTTTCCGAGATGATCTCACAGCTTGTAGCCGGATACGCACAGGAAGAAGTAATTGCAGGGATGCATTATGCATTTGCGCGGCGAATCTCCTTTATGATACCGGAGGCACAAAACCTTGTTCTTATTGGCGGGACAGTAAAGAATAAAGGAATGTTATCAGCGCTTAAGGATATACTCCAAAAAGAAATACTGGTGCCGGATGAACCCCAGATCGTGAATGCCCTGGGCGCGCTAAAGTATTATTGCTAACTGACATTCTCCCCGCCGTAAACGGCGAGGGTTCTCTGACCCATACAAACCTCATATGGTTGTTACCTTGGCGTTTTGAAATGATTAGTTTTAATATCACATTTCTCCAGGCAAATTATGCTTAAGCTGTATGGTTTAATATACTTTTTCGGTCTAAAAGATATACGAAGCCACGAATCTTTCAAGTATATAACCAAAGAATTACCCACAATTCTTATTAAGTGTTAGAGCAAGTATCGGTGGGATTTTATGCAAAGGTTCAAATCTAGAAATATTCTGGTTGTATTTATAATCGGTGTGATTATTTTTACAATTTTTGCAAAACAGATAGGATTTGAGAAATTTTTTAGTCTGGTAAATAACGCCAATAAACCTTTACTTCTTCTTGCCGTATTTTTTAATTTATTGAATATGATAACCTTCACCCTTTCATGGCGTTTCCTGATACCTGTAAAGATCAGCCTATTTAAATTATTCAAATTCTATATGGCTGGAACATTTATCAATAACATTACTCCATCATTCGGGACAGCAGGAGAACCGGTAAAAGCCATGTATCTCGGGAAAGAAACGGGAACGAGCAAATCTGAATGTTTTGCAGGCATCGTATCAGTGAGGATGCTAAATATGTTCCCATTTTTAACGATCGGGATGTTTGGTATCTGGCTTCTGTTTTCCAATCCCAATATAAAACTGGGGTTCTGGGAGATAGCTGGATTGATATTCTCTATCGGGCTTGCTCTTTCAATATTCGTTCTTATTATCTATTTTTATATAAGGAAAGATAAATTATCTTCATTTGTTCATTCATGTATCCGCTTTTTTGTTCCATTCATTGGACTGGTGAAAAAAGGTTTTGACCATACTTCATACATTGTTGCTGTGGATGAGTCGATTAACTCATTCCATGGGGGGCTCAGGAATATTCACCATGACAGGAAAGGCCTTGCAAACGTCCTGATATTATCATATCTCGGATGGGTTTTTGACCTGATGGCGATATATATGGTATTCCTGTCCATAGATGAAACTAATATCCATATCAGTGTATTGATCATTTCCTATACAATATCTATGGTAAGCGGCTGGCTTCCTCTTTTCCTGCCCGGGGGGCTTGGAATTGTTGACGGTACAATGGCACTCCTTTTCATCGCAGGAGGCGTGCCCGCTGAGATGGCAATACTTGCAACCCTCCTTTACAGACTTTCATCCTACTGGTTCAATACTATATTGGGAGCTTTCTATTTCTGGGTTCTTTTAAAGACAAGATAGCTGAGCCTTTGTAAAAGTGAAACTGCCTTTTAGATTTACATGATCGGGAAGTTCCCCGAATTTTGACTTTATTATCAGGTCAGCTATCTGGGTTTCCATCACTCTTGAAATCCCTATTATGGATGAGGTTGGCCTTGGGTTAACATCCACCACATATGGTTTATCCCCAAGCACGATATCCACGCCAGCGTATCCGCGGCATCCCAGGATTCTTGCCGTTTTTTTTGCCACATCTATTATTTCTTCGCTCCTTTCGCAAGGATATGGCACCAGGCTTCCTTTGTAGGAAAAGTTGTCATTTATTTCGATCAACTGCCTGTTTACCGTAAGAGCCAGCTGTGTCTTCCCCGTTATCAAACTGACACTTATGTGTTCTCCTTCGACAAATCCTGTAGCTATGAAACCTTCTTTTAATTTTCCGCTTTTGCTTCTATGTATTCCTTCGGAAGCACAACCAAACCTTGGTTTTATCACGAAATCACCTTTGTATTCACCGCTTTCGATTGTTTCCGGGACAGGTATATTTTCTCGTGAAAGGGAACGGGTACATTCCAATTTATCTGCACACAAACGCACTGAATCGGATGGACATCCAAGGTTCACGGAATTATTTTCAACGATCCGGGTCATATCCCCGAGGATTTCATCAGGCGCAATAACTAAAGCAGCGTCACATTCTTTTGACAATTTCGTGAGCGTTACCTCAAATCCGGTCGTCCTGACAGCTTTCCCTGATTGAAGTTTTATACCCGCTGTAGGATATAATACAACATGTCCGCATGAAACAAAACTTCTCACAAGGGTATCAAGCATTGCTTTTCCTTCAAGCATGAATTCTTCGATGCCAGTTCCCACTGCATATTCTGCCACAAGGATCTTCATACTTCACCTGTTGGTTGTTTTTCTTAACCTGAATATTGAATTCTCATTCACCGTTATAGCATTTTCCGTTAGAGAAGAAAGGTTTTCATGGGAAATCTTTATTTATTGATGTATTCAAGGTGAATATTATGAAAGCTTTTCAAACTCTATTTATACCATTAAATATAGGTAACCTCGTTTTAAAAAATCGAATCACTCTCGCCCCTATGTTCCTCTGTTACGGAAATCCAGATGGGACTGTTTCAGAAAAAACTATAGAATTTTATGCAAGAAGAGCAAAGGCAGGTGTATCCCTGATCGTAGTTGAAGCATCTGCTGTGGATAGCAAAGGGATGGGCTTATCCAGGATGATAAGGGCTGATTCTGACAATTATATTAAAGGGCTGAGCAAGTTGGCAAAAGCAATAAAAGATGCGGGAGGATATGCAGTTCTTCAATTATATCATGGTGGTCGATATTCACAACAACCAATTGCCCCATCACCAGTGGAAACTTATCTGTCACCTGAAAAGAAAATTATCCCTCAAGCAATGTCAATAGACGAAATAACGGAATTGATAAATAAGTTCGGTGAAGCAGCAGAAAGAGCAATATATGCCGGGTTTAATGGGGTTGAGCTTCATGGCGCTTCAGGGTATCTCGTTGCGCAATTTATTTCGCCCAGAACAAATAAGCGTACCGATAAATATGGCGGTTCATTTGAAAATAGGATTAGGTTTCCGCTCGAAGTAGTAGCATCTGTCAGGGAACATATGGGCAAAGAATATCTTTTGGGATATAGATTCTTGCCTGATGAATGGCTTCCTGATGGTTTCAAACTGAACGAAGGGAAGATATTAGCCAGAAGACTTGAGAAAGCAAGTGTAAATTATCTGTCATGTAATGCCGGGACTTATGAATCATGGTTCCTCCCTGATATAATGAAACGGACTTCAAAACATGGTTATCAGGTTGACATTACATATGAAATTAAGAAAGAAGTCAAAATTCCAGTATTCGCTAATGGAAGAATAAATACTCCCGACCTTGCCGAAGAAATTATCAGGAAAGGTAAAGCAGATGCCGTAGCCCTTGCAAGACCACTTTTTGCTGACCCTGAATTTATCCAGAAAATTTTTGAGAATAGAACCGACCAGATTGTAGAGTGTGCAAATGACATGCAATGTGGGAGGCTAACCATGCAAGGTTTAGACGCTGTTTGCAGTCAATGGAAAAAAGTGAATGCTTGAATTTGTAGAAAATGGGAGAAAAAAACTATGATTAAAACAATTGACCATATAGGGATTATTACGAACGACTTACAGAAATCAGTTGAATTCTATACTGATGTTCTTGGCTTTTCTGTCTCCAGGAAGATAGAGATGGCAGAATCGGGACTATCAGCAGTTTTCGTAGAAAAGGACGGCAGTAAAATAGAACTCATGAAGTGCAGAGGCAAAAATGTTCCGAAGCGTTCAGAAGTTGCTGAACTCAGAATAGGGGTGAGTTCAATCCCGATAAATGACCATATCACCTTTTCAGTGGATGATATTGAAGCTACAGTAACTCAAATTAAAGAAAAAGGGGTTGTATTCAATTTAGAGCCAATACAAATAGAAGGTGGCATGAAACTTGCCTTCTTAAAAGACCCGAACGGGGTGCTAATAGAACTGGTGGAACATCCCCTATAATTGTGGGAAATACCGCTCTTTTTCACTGAATATACATCCACAATATTTTTGCATATAAAGTCCAAGATCCTTTGAGATATTACGGGATTCTTGATACCCTTCCCTGAAATCCTCATAATAGAACTCGATCCCGGATTGTTCAGCTATTTTTTTTCCGATCTGGGCGAGTGTATCGTGCTTCTGGTATGGCGAAATGAGAAGTGTGGTCGTGAAAGCATCAAATTCCAGTTGTCTTGCCATTTTTGCAGTTTGCTCAAGTCTTCCGGTATAGCAGAATGTGCATCGATCTTCTGCGGCAAGAGCTCCCCGGAGATAATTTTCTATATCGTAATTATTATCGTAGAACACTTTTGTTCCTTTTAACTCCACATATTTTTCCACCGATTCCAGGCGATTTTTATATTCCCGGTAAGGATGAATATTGGGATTGTAAAAATAAGCTGTTACATCATGTCCTTCCTCAAGCATCCTTTTATGAGGATATGTGAAACACGGGGCGCAGCAAACATGTATGAGGATTTTCATATAATCTATAATCCTGCGATACTACTTATTCATAATCTCTCATAAAAAAACTATTGTACTCAATGCTAAGGGATGCTATGATTTAATTGCAGCATCCCTGAGATAATGAGCCATATAGCATTTATGGGATTGCTGTATGGTTAATTTGCAATAAAAATTGTCTATTTACCAAAAACACAATTTATGAACGTTCTTTCATACATAATAAACTTTGAAAACTCAAATAAACAATAAAAATCGTCGATTTATTTATTATCCAGGATTACTATCCAGAAAAAACGGAGGAATGATTGAGTGGAGATTATAGAAATTAAATGTGAAAATTGTGAAAGAAAGATTTATGTTGAAAAAGATTGTGCCAGAGAAAAGATGTTCTGTACTCTCAAGTGCATGGATTCGTATCCAAATAAAACAAAATATGAGTTGGAATAAAAAAACAGGCAAATGTATATATTGGAGTTCATCATTATCAGCGCCAGATAACTTTTAAGTAGAAAATTAATCTGAACTTTTACAAAGTTGTGTTTATAAACTCTTAATTGTTTTAAATATAAATTAAAGAGGTTAGAAAGAGAAAGCAATTACGCTTTTTCATAAAAATCATGGAAAGTTTTAAAATTCTGGGCATAAGTGAGCCTGTTTTGAGATCAATAAAAGATGAGAAATTTGATAGTCCAAGCGAAATTCAGGAAAAATCAATTCCCTTGATCATTGCGGGGAAAGATGTTATAGCGGGATCAGCAACAGGGTCGGGAAAGACGCTTGCATTTGCTGCCGGTATATTAAAAAATGCGCAAAAAGGAAGGGGTATCCAGGCCCTTGTCCTTACTCCAACAAGAGAACTGGCTGAGCAGGTCGCCCAGGCTTTGACTAAATTTTCAAAGTATGAACCTTTAGAAATTATTTCAGTCTATGGCGGCGTAGGAATAAATCCGCAGATCAGGGGATTAAAGACAGCAGATGTTGTTGTAGGAACACCCGGCAGGCTGCTTGACCATATCTCAAGAAATACACTTCGATTAGGCAAAGTAAATACACTTGTCATTGATGAAGCAGACCGGATGTTCGATATGGGATTTAAGGATGATGTGGAAAAAATTATAAGAAAATGCCCGGCGCATAGGCAGACTCTTTTGTTCTCGGCAACGATCAATAAAGAAGTAGTGCAGCTTTCAAGGCGATATATGCACGAACCGCTCCAGGTTTCGGTGGATTCTTTTGTTGACCCCACAAAATTGTTACAGACATATTATGATGTGGCAGACGAGCTAAAATTCTCATTATTGCTGCATCTTTTAAAGAACGAAGACTCAGACCTTGTTATGGTTTTCTGTAACACAAAAAGAAATACGGACAAAGTTACAAAAAATCTCAGGTTTTCAGGTATAGATGCCCTCGCCATTCATGGCGGATTGACCCAGTATAAACGAAATGATGTGATGCAGCAATTCCATACAGGAAAATTCTGCGTCCTTGTTTGCACCGATGTGGCCGCAAGAGGGCTCGATATCCGCGATGTATCACATGTTTACAATTACGATATTCCCCGTGAGAGCAAGCAGTATATCCACAGGATCGGAAGAACAGCAAGAGCAGGAGCAGAAGGAAAAGCGATTAACATTCTTTCAAGAACTGATTACGATAATTTTGGAAGAGTATTGAAAGAAAATGGTGTGCAGATTTCAGAAGAGCCATTGCCTGCATTTGCAAAAGCTGCAATCAGGCAGCCTGAAAGAAGGACGAATAAACCCATTTCCAGAAAACCGCAGCAGCGTGACAGGAACAGGCCGCGTTTTTAAAAGTGTAGCTAAAAAAATAGAAATAAATCCAAAATCAAAAGTGTAATATATACAAAATCTCTCTAAGTGGCAGGTGAATATATTGCCCAAACGAGAGGATATCCACAAAATACTGATCATTGGGTCTGGGCCGATCCTTATCGGCCAGGCCGCAGAATTCGATTATTCGGGAACACAGGCCTGTAAGGCGCTGCGACAGATGGGTTATGAGATCGTGCTTGTTAATTCCAACCCGGCAACTATAATGACCGATCCTGGAATGGCGGATAGGACATATATAGAACCTCTCAATGCCCGGATGCTCACGAAGATCATAGAGAAAGAACGTCCGGATGCCGTGCTCCCTAATCTTGGAGGCCAGAATGGCCTGAACCTGACCTCTGAACTTAATAAATTGGGTGTACTTGAGAAATATGGTGTGAAAATTATTGGAGTCCAGGCAGATGCCATCGAGCGCGGGGAAGACAGGATTGCCTTTAAGGAAACGATGAACCAGCTTGGCCTGGAAGTGCCGCTAAGTGAGGCAACTTACACGGTAAAAGGCGCTGAAAAGATAGCTAAAGAAATCGGATATCCGGTTGTGGTCAGGCCTGCATATACCATGGGTGGAACTGGTGGCGGGTTTGCTTATAATATTGAGGAACTTCGAACCATTGCCGCTCGCGGCATTGCAGCCAGCATCATTGGGCAGATCCTTATCGAAGAATCGGTTCTGGGCTGGGAGGAACTGGAACTTGAAGCCGTGAGGGATGCAGAAAATAACAAGATAACAGTCTGCTTCATAGAAAATGTGGACGCTATGGGGGTACACACTGGCGATAGTTTCTGCACCGCGCCTATGCTAACGATCAAGAAGGAACTGCAGGAACGATTGCAGGAATACTCATACCGGATAGTTGAAGCGATCGGCGTGATAGGGGGTACGAATATACAGTTCGCCCACGACCCTGTGAGTGACCGGGTTGTAGTAATTGAGATCAATCCACGCACATCACGCTCATCAGCCCTTGCCTCCAAAGCAACGGGATTTCCAATTGCCCTTGTGTCCGCAAAACTTGCAGGAGGCTTGCTGCTGCGTGATATTCCTTATTGGCGCGCTGGTACGCTTGATAAATATACTCCTTCCGGTGACTACATTGTAGTAAAATTTGCCAGGTGGGCATTTGAGAAATTCCCGGGTTCGATCGACAAACTTGGAACACAGATGAGAGCTGTGGGCGAGGCGATGAGCATCGGGAAAAATTACAAGGAAGCATTCCAGAAGGCTATCCGCTCACTTGAGACCGGACGCTACGGACTTGGCTTTGCAAAAAATTTCAATAAACTTTCTCTTGAAGAATTGAGAAAGCTTCTGAAAGAACCTTCGTCTGAGCGCCAGTTCATCATGTACGAAGCGCTGCGAAAGGGAATGCCAATAGAGGAGATGTATAAACTCACACACATTAAATCCTGGTTCATAGACCAGATGAAAGAACTTGTTGAACTTGAAACCAGGATCCTTTCATATAAGGGAAAAAAACTGCCTGATGAACTTCTCGCCAACGCCAAAAAGGACGGCTTTTCTGACAGGTATCTTGGCAAGATTCTCAATATACCTGAAAAGGAGATCCGAAAACATCGTCTTTCTATCGGGTTAAAGCAGGCATGGAATATTGTACCAGTCAGCGGCGCAAAGAACGCTGCTTATTACTATTCTACATATAATGCCCCGGACGAGGTGCCTGTATCTGACCGGAAGAAAATCATGATTATCGGTGGCGGGCCAAACAGGATCGGACAGGGTATCGAGTTTGATTATACTTGCGTACATGCGGCATTTACTCTTCGGGATATTGGTTATGAATCTATAATGATCAACTGCAACCCGGAAACGGTTTCTACTGATTATGACACTTCTGATAAGCTTTATTTTGAGCCTATTACGGTGGAGGACGTGCTCAGTATTTATGAAAAGGAAAAACCTGTTGGAGTAATCGTGCAATTCGGAGGACAGACGCCCCTGAACATCGCGGAAGAACTCAAAGAGGCTGGCGTAAAGATACTCGGGACATCGGTAGATAGTATCAACCTTGCAGAAGACAGGGAGCTATTCGCGCAAATTATTGATAAATTGGGAATACCGGCGCCCGAACACGGCACTGCCACTTCACTTTCCCAGGCGCTTGTCGTTGCCCAGCGCATTGGCTATCCGCTCATGGTCCGGCCTTCTTATGTTCTTGGCGGACGCGGTATGGAAATTGTTTATGATGAGGAAATGCTCAGGAAATATGTGGCTGGCGCAATTGAGATCACACCTGAGAAACCCATGCTTCTTGACAGGTTCCTTGAAGATGCGCTTGAATGCGAAGTTGATGCAATATCAGATGGCACTGATGTGTTCATACCTTCGATCATGGAACACATCGAACTTGCAGGAATCCATTCCGGAGACAGCGCCTGCGTGTTGCCTCCGATAGGGATAAAGGATGAACAACTCAAAACGCTTGAAGAATACACAAGGAAAATAGCGATCGAACTCAAAGTTATCGGGCTTATAAATATCCAGTACGCGATAAAAAATGGTAAAGTTTACATTCTTGAAGCAAATCCACGTGCATCGCGCACTGTCCCTCTGGTGTCCAAGGTCACAGGTGTATCAATGGCACGCCTGGCAACGCAAGTAATGCTCGGGGAAAAACTGGAAAACATGGATACCCGCAAGCGCACATACTCTCATTTCGGGGTCAAGGAGGCTGTTTTTCCGTTCAACATGTTCCCGGAGGTCGATCCGGTTCTCGGACCTGAGATGCGCTCAACTGGTGAAGTGCTCGGGATGGCGGATTCGTTTGCCATGGCTTTTTATAAATCGCAGGTTGCAGCAGGGTTTACACTGCCGCTTGAAGGCAGCGCTCTGATCACGGTAGCGCCAGTTGATAGGAAAGGTGCGCTATCTATCGCAAAAGAACTATCCCTTATGGGCTTTAAGATCATTGCTACAGAAGGTACTGCTGATTTTCTAAGGGAAAATATGATAGACTGCGAATATGTCAAGAAATTGCAGGAAGGGCGGCCTAATATCGTAGACCTGATGAAAAACAGGGAAATCCAGTTCGTGCTTAATACACCACTTGGCAAACAGAGCGCCCAGGATGATAGCTACATCCGTAAATCTGCCATTAAATACAGGATTCCATACTTTACGACAACGGATGCAAGCTGCGCCGCCGCCAAAGGTATCAGGGCTGCACGGGAAAATCGTATCGAAGTGAAATCACTCCAGGAATACCATAAAGCGTTAAAATAGGGTATTATATAAACAATAATGTTCATCTTCGGGTATATGGCGGGTGTAACATGTGAATACTGCGGAAATAAGTTCGATACACGAGGGTTAGGCAGGCATCGGGCATCATGCCAGAAAAGGAAACTAAAAGAAGAGACAGCAGCGCAGAACCATAATGGGAAAGCTGTCCAGAGCGCAAAGATCAGGGATATATTCGAAAAGGTAAAAACCCTGGAGACCATGCTCGAAGATCTATCGGACCAACTTGTTAAAATGATCAAAGAAATTGAGTGATGGGCAGGCAGCGAGTTATTAGAAAAGTTTGACCTGTTCAGAAAATTGATATTGTAGATTTTTATATTTTAGGTATGAGCTTAACGCCATGATGACTTCGAAGTCAAGTAATATTTAAATACTTATGATCATCATGTATTAATGAAACGTATGTCCGGAATATTGTTCTAATTATACTGAAAATAAACACTATAATAATAAGGAGGGAATACAAATTATGAGAAATAGAAACAAAAATAATGAAGTGTCCCCAAAACATCAAAAACAAATCCATGAAAAGAAAAAACAAAATGTTTTATGGATACAAAAAAACATAGGAAATAAATTTATAGAAAAAATAGAAATGGAGTGTCATGTATGTGGAAATCATATCAATGGTGACCCACATAAAAGGATAATATGCCGAAATTGCGATGTGATATAATAATCATATTATTTTTCAAATGTTCTTAGAAAAGTATTAATATTAGCCAACCACAATAAAGGCTTGAATTGAGTGTGACATTTAAACTAACATTTGAATAAACATCGATTCAGGAGAAATTCTCCGTAATGACATCAAAACCCTTGCTGTATACCCCTGAATGGCTTGTATCATTTCAAAAAGAAATAGCAGGAGCGCTATTTTTAATCCAGGGTACCGGGGAAGTGATATGTGGGTACAGGAAGAGATATGGTATGTCACAGGAGGATTTTGGAGGGTTGATGGATCTACGCCGTGAATCCATCTCGCGTATTGAAACCGGAAGTGTTACTCCCACATTTGATTTTGCGAAAAAATTCATTAATGCTATGGCACTCATTGAAGCGATCAGGGTGGAGAGGGCGCAGCATAAGGAAATCGATGTTCATTTCCTTGAAAACCTGGCAAAAGAACTGGGGTTTAACAGGAAGAAACTCGAATTCATGATCAAAATAGCTGTTGAAAGTTATGATAAAAAACTCGTGAAGATCCAAAAATCACTAAAGGAGATAAAAATATGACAGAAGATTCGGTTGTTTGGCTTGAAGAAGTTGGAAAAGAAGATATTGCGATCGTTGGCGGAAAAGGTGCAAGTCTCGGCGAGATGCTGCGGGCAGAACTGCCTGTTCCTACAGGTTTCGCGGTGACGGCGCAGGCTTTTCGCAGATTCATTGATGAAACCGGGATAAATGATGAGCTTTTCGGTTCCCTTGAAGTTGATGTCGATAATGCAGATATATTACGGAATGCTGAGAAAAAAGCAAAAAAGATCCTGATGGATGCTAAAATGCCACTGGATATAGAGAACAGCATCCGGTCAAAATATCGGGATATGTGTAAGAAAGAGGGAGGAGAGGTTTTTGTTGCAGTCCGTTCAAGTGCGACTGCTGAAGATCTTCCTGATGCGAGTTTCGCAGGACAGCAGGATACTTTCCTTAATATGAGGGGAGAGCAAAACGTGATCGATGCCGTAAAGAAATGCTGGGCATCTCTTTATGGGGCGCGCGCTATCTATTACCGGGTAAAGCAGGGTTTTGATCACAGGAAGGTCAATCTTTGTGCAGTTGTCCAGATGATGGTAGATGCCGAAAAAGCAGGTGTGATGTTCTCGTCACATCCTTCAACAGGAGAGCCCCTGACCATCATTGAAGGCGCATGGGGACTTGGCGAGACCGTTGTATCAGGTTCAGTATCTCCGGACTATTATATGGTAGACAGGAATTCAAAAACAATTAAAGAACGAAAGATCGCTACCAAGAATATCATGCATACAAAGGATCCCAAAACAGGCAAGACCATGGATATTCCTGTGCCATCCGATAAGAAAAATGCAAGGGTTCTTGAAGATGATGAAATTTTAAAACTTGTTGAGTTCGGGGAATTGCTGGAAGACCTCTATGGGATACCTCAGGATATTGAATGGGCCATAAAGAACAAAGAGATTTTTATTCTCCAATCAAGACCAATCACCACTATCAGGAAGAAAGAACCAAAGGAAAAAGTCGCAACCACAGCTATTCTTGAGGGTCTTGGCGCTTCACCGGGTATTGCATATGGCGAAGCAAAGCTGATCGTGGATGCAAGCGAACTTGGCAAAGTCAAAGAGGGTGACATTCTTGTGGCTGTCATGACCACGCCCGATATGGTTCCAGCGATGAAGCGAGCAGGCGCTATCGTTACTGATGAGGGCGGTCTTACATGCCATGCAGCTATCGTATCAAGGGAACTGGGATGTCCGGCTGTTGTAGGAACGAGAAAAGCGACTGAAATTTTAACAGATGGCATGAAAATAACCGTAGACGGGGAAAAAGGGCTTGTATTTGAAGGCAAGAAAGAAATCGCCTCTCCTGAAGCTGCACATAAGGAAAAATCAGTTGTATCATTTGCAAAATCAAAACCTGTAACTGCAACTGAAGTGAAGGTGAATGTTTCAATCCCTGAAGCCACAGCCCGGGCTGTACAGACCCAGGCAGATGGCGTGGGACTTCTACGTATCGAGCACATGATCCTTGGTCTTCCAAAACACCCCAAACAGTATATAAAGGAAGGAAAGTCTGATGAGTATGTGGAGGAGCTTGTTTCGCGCATCCAGACGGTAGTTGATGCTTTCTATCCAAAACCGGTATGGGTAAGGACACTTGATGCACCAACCGATGAGTTCAGGGCTATGGAGGGAGGTGAGGGCGAACCTATTGAACCGAATCCAATGCTGGGATTCCGCGGTATCAGGCGCGACCTTATTGATACGGAACACTTTGAGCTTGAGGTAAGAGCATTCAAAGAATTAATCAAGCGCGGTTACAATAATATGGGCATAATGATCCCTCTTGTCCAGCACCCATCAGAACTGGGGCGGGCAAAGGAGTTCATGCGAAATAACGGGCTTGACATTGACAATATCGATATCGGTATAATGGTTGAGATCCCTGCGGCGGCGCTGATTATCGACCAGTTCCTTGCTGAGGGGCTTAATTTCGTGAGCTTTGGCACTAACGACCTGACACAGTATACGCTGGCGGTTGACAGGAATAACGAGCATGTGGCGCATCTTTATAATGAACTGCATCCTGCAATTATGAAACTCATCGAGCATGTCATCATCGAGTGCAATAAGGTTGGCGTGAAGACCAGCATCTGCGGACAGGCAGGCAGCAACCCGAAGGTGGCTAAGAGGCTTGTGGAGCTTGGTATCACGAGCATTTCCGCTAATATTGATGCGGTTGAGGCTGTGCGGGAAATGGTTGCAAGGACAGAGATGCAGTTGCTGCTGAAGGGGGCGAGGGAGAAAAGAACTTAAATCATTATCCATAAATATTGATGCGGTTGTGCGGATTATGGCTGCAAGAACGGTCTCGAAACTTATTTATATTAAGGATTTCAACAATTCATTAGAGTATCTATCTTTGCAGGAGGATTTATGGAAAAAAATGATCACGAACATATTCAATTTGAAAAATGCAACTTCTGTTCAGGAGAAAAATGCACGGCTTCAGACCTTGAATCCTGTGATTTCAAAGGAGACGATTTCCAGAAATGCCTTCGCTACAAGCTCCATTTCTTAAGACCACAGCTCATGCAACTGCGTTAACCTGTGCCACATAATGTTAATATTCAGGGAGAAGAGAATAAAAAGTCTCTTCAGGTAGTACTTATGAAAGATGAAGTTAAGACAAAAGAAAACCTATTTGCTGAAAAAACAATAAACTCAGAGGTTATGTTCAAGGGTATTTTCGATTTTTCCCCTGATGCCATTATCATCGTTAACAAGGAAGGAGTAATTTTACAGGCAAATGCAGAGGCAGAGAAGATATTTGGATATGCTGGAAAAGAGCTCATTAATAGACCGGTTGATATCCTGATTCCAGAGCGCTTCAGGAAACGTCATGATGAACACCTGAAACACTTTATAGCAAAACCCCATACACGACTTATGGGATCTGAGCTTGAACTCTATGGTTTGAGAAAGGACGGAACAGAATTCCCTGTTGACATAGCGCTTGGGTTTATAACAACAGAAAGCGGGATTATCGTCTTGAGTATAGTCCGCGATATAACCGAACATAAGTTGAGGGATATCGAGATCAATTTGCTTCTTTCGCTTACACAGGCGATCAATGAAGCAGCAGACATGAACACTGCAATAGATATTTCATTGAAAAAAATTTGCGAAGCTACAGGCTGGAATTATGGGGAAGCCTGGGTTCTTGGAAAAGACAAAAGATCCTATGTTTGCAGCCCCGTATGGTACACAAACGACAGCAGGCTTACAAAATTTCGAAATGAAAGTGAGAAATGTGTTTTCCCGGCAGCCACAGGGCTTCCAGGGCGCGTATGGTCGTCTAAAAAAGCAGAATGGATCCCCGATGTTTCAATAATATCCGAAGATATCTACCCCCGCGTAACTGTTGCAAAGGAATGCGGAGTCAGGGCGGGTCTCGGAGTTCCTATCATTTCAGATAATGAAGTCCTTGCTGTTCTTGTATTTCTCATGTCTGAATGTCAGAAGAAGGATAAACACCTGGTTGATATTGTATCGTCTGTTGCGACCCAGCTGGGAGCCGTTATGCGAAAAAAGCTCGTTGAAGAAAGATTTCGAGCTGCTTCCCTTTATGCACGAAACCTCATAGAGTCAAGCGTTGATCCTCTTGCTACTATTAGTCCGGATGGAAAAATAACAGACGTCAATAAAGCAACAGAAGAAGTCACCGGAGTTTCAAGAGAAAAACTGATAGGTAGCGATTTTTCAGAATATTTTACTGAACCTGATAAAGCGCGGGAGGGATACCGCCAGGTATTCGATAAAGGAATTGTCAGGGATTACCTGCTGGCCATCCGCCATATATCCGGAAAAGTGACCGATGTCCTGTATAATGCCATTGTATACCGCAATGAAGCCGGAGAAGTTGAAGGCGTATTCGCGGCGGCACGCGATATCACCAAGCAAAAACGGATGGAAGAAGCCCTTCGAGCAAGTGAGGCAAAATATCGCGGTATCTTTGAGAATGCAGCGGAAGGAATTTTCCAGACAACAATTGATGGACGCATACTTTCAGTAAACCCGGCATGTGTGCGTATTTTGGGCTATGATTCGGCCGAAGAACTTATCGCAAGTGTTACCGATGCCCGTAAGCTATATGCAGAACCGGGAAGGCGCCTGCATCTGGTGAGATCGGTAAGGTCCAATGGTTCTGTTTCTGATTTTGAAGCTATTATCAAGCGCAAGAATGGAACCAAAATCTGGGTATTAATAAATGCTCATGCGCTGACAGATTCTACTGGCAGGACAGTGGGTATCGAAGGAATGGTAATTGATATTACCAATCGCAAGCGGGCACAGAAGAATTTCCAGGTGCTTATTGATGGGTCTCCGGATGCCATCATCGCTGTTGATCGCAATTTCAACATACTACTCATCAATACCCATACTGAGAAATTATTTGGCTATTCGCGTCTGGAAATGATAGGAAATTCCTATGAAATGCTTTTGCCTGATCGTTTCAAGTTCAAACATGCAAAATATTGTTCAGAGTATTTTGATAATCCTTCAACAAGAATAATGGCACTTCATATGAGTGCTTTTGCAAAGCGAAGAACTGGAAGTGAATTTCCTGTTGAGATCAATATGAGTCCGGTTGAAACTGATGAAGGAATAGTAATAGTAATAGATATCCGTGATATTACAGAAAAGAAAAAATGATCCAGAGAATTGATTTGCCAGATGTGCTTCTATGTCGCACTTTGAACCGGCATCTCTGCTTCCGGAAACAGCTTTTTTGTTTTCATAAATTCCCTTGCATTCTTGATAGCAGTTGCATATACGAACATCCATCCCTCATTGATATAGATCGTCCCATCCCTGATCGTTTCTTTACTGAGTGTCTCAACACTGAATTCCATCAATAACTGGATGGTTGCAACGCATGCAGCGGAATATTCATCCATATCCTTTGATTCGGTCGTTATATCGTGGAGAAGCATTTTAAAAAGGCTCCTGAATTTATTGGAGGGTATATACTGTTTATCACCAACTTTTGCCAATGCATTGATTTCACTAAGGTTTGAAATCAGTTTGTTGACCTTTTCTTCGTTCCATTGTTCTGTGGGAAAATCCGTATGTTCATATTCAGCCCAAACATTCCTGAGCTGTTCATCAATTGCTTCCTTTTTTTCAACTCTCTTTAAAGCATATTCAGAGGATTTTAATTCCGGGATTGTTGAAACATAAAGCCTGAAAAGATTCCTGAGTTTCTCCCCGTCTTCCCCTTCGACTACTTTCAGTTTCTTGAGTATCTCATATTCAAGGTCATTCAGGGTCACTATCAAATCTTTTGGCATTTATTCCTCTGAAGCATTCATTCGATCAACTCCGCAATAAAAATACACTCGACTGCGCCCTTAATTATGCATTCTTCGCCTTTTTTGCAATAATATCTCGCATCTATATGTTTTCTTGATAATCCTCCGAAGAATCCTCTAAAAATATCGCAGTACCTGCATTTATTTCCCACAACAGGCAAACCTTTTACATGAAATATGACTTTTTTTTCCAATTTTTGGATCGAAATAGTGATACCTTCCTTTTCAAATTCCCAATCAATATCCTCCAGTTTTGAGGTTTTTATACTAAGCGCCGCCTGCTCCCCTGCTTCAAACATTAATACCGAATTAGCTGCCTCAGTCACAATATTATTGCATACTTCGACATATGATTCCAGGAATCTTCTGAACAAGTATTCACACCCTTTATTTCAATATTTACAGTCGAATTCCATTCATATTAAGGCTTTCTCTTGGATCAAGAATAACTTTTAATATCCGTATCCCCATTTTAACCTTCGATGCTCAAACGAGAAGATATCCTCATAGAAGCCCTCCCCTATATCCGCGAGTTCCACGACACGATCATGTTGATAAAGATGGGAGGACATGCTATTGTTGATCCTGTAATAATGGAAAAGATCGTCCAGGATATCGTCCTCCTGAAATTTGTAGGGATTCACCCTGTAATAGTGCACGGCGGGGGACCTGAGATCACTGAAAAAATGGAGCGCATGGGGAAAAAACCCGAATTTGTTGCCGGTTTAAGGGTAACAGATGATGAAACCCTGGAAATTGCAAGGATGGTCCTTGTGGGAAATGTGAACAGCAAAATAGTCTCGCTTATTAGCAGGCATGGAGGCAAAGGTATAGGCCTCTCAGGAAGTGATGGGAGGCTTATGGTGGCAAAGAAACTGGCTCTTCAGCGTGTGACCGTGGGCGGTGTGGAGAAAGATGTAGACCTTGGATGGGTTGGTGAAACGGAAGTCATTAATCCTGAAATAGTGATGATACTTGCAGGAAAAGGTTATATTCCTGTCATTTCACCCATAGCTACGGATGAAAAAGGAAATGACCTTAACGTGAATGCAGATACTGTGGCAGCAGATATTGCATCGGCTATTGGTGCAAAAAAACTTATATCTCTCACAGATGTTCCGGGAATTCTTCGAGACCAGAAAGACCCAAAAACACGCATTTCAAGAATAGCATTTAATGAAATTGAAACACTTATTGCCAATAACCTCATAAGCGGTGGCATGATACCAAAGGTAAAGTCAAGCGCTGCTGCGCTAAAAGGTGGAGTGAGGCAGGTACATATTATTGACGGTGCAAGTCCACATTCCCTGCTCATTGAATTGTTCACAAATGAAGGGATCGGGACTATGATATATAGAAAAGAGTGAATTATTGTGACTGAAACAGACAAAAAAGCGAAAATAGTGCCGGTAGCCAGGATCATAACCCCGGATGAAGGAAAGCGAGTATTGATAGAAGGAATTAAAAAGACAGTTATACCAGCGTTTATAAGCGCATTCTTCGCATTATTATTTTACTTCAAATTCGGTTATGCAAAAGATATTACATGGTTTTCTGCATTCTTACTCGTATTGCTTATTTCTTATTACATCCAGAGATATGGATATCCTTTAATCGGTGTCAGGGTGAAGGAATTTGAAATTAAGGACTGGCTGTATGTGGAATTTTTGACGATAATATATTTCTGGGTTTTCTGGACTCTATTATTGAATAATTGAATTGGTGTTTTATGAGACTTGCTGTTCTAGACCGTGATAGGTGCCAGCCAAAGATGTGTGGGCTCCAGTGTATTAAGTTCTGCCCGGGAGTAAGGACGGGCGATGAGACAATTATACTTGGCGAGGATGAAAAACCCGTCATCTCGGAAGAGTTATGCTCAGGATGCGGAATATGTGTCAACCGCTGCCCATTCGGTTCAATTATAATTATCGGGCTTCCGGAAAAACTGGAAGAAGCAACCCACAGGTATGGTAAAAACGGTTTTGCATTATACGGGCTTCCGGGACCAACGATCGGGAAAGTAACAGGTATCCTTGGGCCTAACGGTATTGGAAAAAGTACTGTAATAAACATCCTTTCGGGAACATTGAAGCCAAACCTGGCTCGAGGAAAGATCAGTTGGGAAGAGATCCTGGAATATTACGCTGGTTCTGCACTTCACGATTACCTTGAAGGCGTTTCACAGGGAAAAGTCAAGACTTCCCAAAAACCGCAATATGTGGATATGATCCCCAGGAAATTCAAGGGAAAAGTATCCCGGTTATTATCAAAAACAGATGAAAGAGGAGTACTTAAGGAACTTATATCCAAACTTGATATTTCTGATATTGTAGACCGCAAGATCGATGAGTTAAGCGGCGGTGAACTCCAGAGGGTTGCACTTGCTGCCTGCGTGGCAAGAGATGCGGATTTCTATTTCATTGATGAAATAAGCCCTTACCTTGATATCTACCAGAGGATAAAGGCAGCACAAATTATCCGGGAACTTGCAGCTAATAAAGCAGTAATGGTCGTGGAACATGACCTTGCCATCCTGGATCTTCTTGCCGATGTTGTCCATGTTGCATATGGCACACCCGGCGCTTTTGGTGTCATCACCCATCCAAAAGGAGTACGCATCGGGATAAATGAATACCTGAAAGGATTCTTGCGTGAAGAAAATGTGCGTATCAGGACTGAAGCAATAAGGTTCGATGTGCATGCACCCCAGACTACAAAAGAAGTATCATCCCTTATGAAATTCGAACAATTCACCAATAAATATGAAGGAGGGTTTGAACTCATTGCCAGGGGCGGTGAGATAAGAAAAGCTGAAGTAACAGGAATTGTAGGACCCAACGGAATTGGTAAATCCACATTCGTCAAGATCCTTGCAGGGGAAATCCAGCCCACAAGCGGTAAGATAGATATGAATATCACCGTTTCTTACAAACCCCAGTATATCAAAGTCCAGGACCCTATTCCGGTATCAGATTACCTGCACTCCCTCAGCAAACAGGTGGATTCAAGTTATTACCAGACCGAGATATTAAAGCCGCTTGCTCTGGAGCGTCTCATGAAACAGAAACTTGATGATTTAAGCGGCGGTGAACTCCAGAGAGTAGCAATAGCAGCCTGCCTTTCCCGAAAGGCAGACCTGTATCTTCTTGATGAACCTTCAGCGCATCTTGATGTTGAGCAAAGGGTACAGGCGACCAAAGTGATCAGGCGCTTTGCTGAGAATCATAAAGTTACTGCAATGGTAGTTGACCATGATATTTATATGATCGATATGTTAAGCGACAGGCTTCTTGTTTTTGAAGGTGAACCCATGAAAAGGGGTGAGGTTCACGGGCCTTTCGATATGCGCGAAGGCATGAACAGGTTCTTAAAAGGCATCGGGATCACTTTCAGGCGCGATGAGGAAACAAAGAGGCCACGGGTCAATAAGCTTGATTCCCAGCTTGACAGGATGCAGAAGGCAGAAGGGGAGTATTATTACAGCGTGGAGAAATAGTTGATTAGTCCTTTTCCTTTATAGGGATTTGTTTACCTTGTATTGCTTTAATTTGACGGTTTATTATTGCAGCTTCACGATTCCGTTTAATATTCATTAAACAATTAGCATATCTTGTTAAAAAGGGTACGATTAATGGACTCTTCTTACTGAGGGAGGTTTCTACAATATCAACCGCTTGTTTCAAGAGAGGTTTGGCTTTTAGATATTTGCCTTGAATTTGATAAAGGGAACCTAAATTACCGAGGGTGGTAGCATAATCTGGATGGTTCTCACCACGAGTCTTTTTATTAATTTCCAAATCCTTATTGTAATATTCTTCTGCTTCTTTGTATCTGCCTTGATCTTGATAAAGTAAACCTAAATTACCGAGGGTGATAGCACAATCTGGATGGTTCTCACCAAGAATCTTTTTCTTAATTTCCAATGCCTTATTGTAAAATTCTTCTGCTTCTTCGTATTTGCCTTGATCTTGATAAAGTGAACCTAAATTAGCGATGGTTGTAGCATAATCTGGATGGTTCTCACCAAGAATCTTTTTATTAATTTCCAATGCCTTATTGTGAAATTCTTCTGCTTTTTCGTATTTGCCTTGATCTTGATAAAGTGAACCTAAATTAGCGATGATTGTAGCATAATCTGGATGGTTCTCACCAAAAATCTTTTTATTAATTTCCAATGCCTTATTGAAAAATTCTTCTGCTTCTTCGTATTTGCCTTGAACTTGATAAAGTCCGGCGAAATTATTAAACGTTTCCGCTAAATCCGGATCGTCCTCACCAAGTACTTTTTTCCTGATATCCAATGCCTTATTGTAAAATTTTTCTGCTTCTTCGTATTTGCTTTGAGCTTGATAAAGTCCAGCGAAATCATTAAACGTTTCCGCTAAATCCGGATCGTCCTTACCAAGTACTTTTTTCCTGATATCCAATGCCTTATTGTAAAATTTTTCTGCTTCTTCGTATTTGCCTTGAGCTTGATAAAGTCCAGCGAAATCATTAAACGTTTCCGCTAAATCCAAATTGTCCTCACCAAGGACTTTTTTCCTGATGTCCAATGCTTTTATAAAAAACGGCTTTGATTCTCCAAAAAGTCCTCGCTCTTTCAGGTAATTCCCAGCCTCATTAAGTAACCCAGCAGCTTCTTGAAACTCAAATTTTGAATTTTCGATTAGTTCCCTACAGGCTTTAACATGTGGAATCATCCGTTCACAGACACTCCAGTTCTTGAACACCACATCAGGAAATGCTTTATAAACAGCTTTTACTGTACGTTCTGCCCACATGAGTTGTGTATCATTGTCCATCCTTTCCTTTAGAACTGCTTGAACCATTCGATGAATGCTATATGAACGTGAATTTGGGTCTCTGTTAATAAGTGAATATTTTGTGAGTGGGTCAAGTACATCGTCAAATACAACTGGATTGCGAACAACATCAGCAAGTGATGTGGAAAGCACTGGACCAAGTTGATTAGCTCCACGAGCAATTAGTTCAAGTGGAATACTGTAAGGACTTAGAAAAGCACTAACATACAACAAATCAGTAGCATCTTTGGAATTCTGTTCTATTTGTTCGAAATTTAAAGACCATGTAGTTGCAACTGTTTTCTTATATTTATCAGACTTTGATTTTTCAAGTAATTTTAGGCCCTCATTATGATAACTTATCAGATAGTCATTAAAGCTTGAAAATTTTTCATGTATATAAGCTCCTGCTTGTTCTAATGCTAAAGGAAAATAATAAAGTTTCTCCCCAAGTTTTTCAATAGCATTAATTTCAATTTGTTCAAGAGAATGGATATTTCGCCCAGTTCGTGTTAATAAAAAATTTTTACTTTCGTCTGGTGACATCTCATCCATTTTAATTGGATACATGATACCGAGTTTGCTGAAAATTTGAGCCCTTGATGTTAGTAGAATATGTCCTTTTGTTTGGACCGGGAAAAACTCTTCAATAATTTCAGTATTATCAGCATTGTCGAAAATTAATAGCCAATCACTATTATTTTCAAGCCAATGTTTTACAGAGTAAACTATAAGTTCTTGGTTCTTATCATCTTTGACTGGTAGGTTCAATAAACTGGCAATTTTAACATAACTTGATATTAAAGACCCTTTTGAATCAGAATAGACCCAAAAAACTGCTTTATAATCATTTTTGTATTTATATGCGTATTTAATAGCGGTTTGCGTTTTTCCGATACCACCAAGTCCACTGATCGCTTGAGGTTGCGACAGGGCTGTAGCTCCATTTTCTTTAAGCTTTTCATGTAATTGTTCTATAACAATCTCACGACCAGTGAAGAATTGATTTTGCTTAGGAATATCAAATATCGGCTTAACAGAAGTTGATCTAATGCGTAATGACTTTTCTCTCCCAATCATTGATTCAGATATTTCCGAATTTGTGTCTGCCTCGACTTTATTGGGTTCAGGCTTTATAACTTTCTGTTGCACACGGACAAGAGATTCTTTTATTTGAACCGCTATTTCTGCTAATTTCTTGCCATATTCCGGTGCAGTCGGTGGCTCAAATCTAATATTCCGCCAATCCACAAGTTGCCTTGAGGCAATTATCGTGGCAATATCATCATCAACACACCTTTCTTTAATCTCAATGAGGTCACTGCTTACGTAATAGACCGGAAGTATTAGATCATTTCGATTAAGGTTATTTTCACGTTCTATAAAGCGTTTGAATTCATCGCGACAAGGCGTGCTCTTAAAGAAGCTTGGGGTAATAATGGGGATAAGGAATGTAACTTCATCCAGTGTATTTTCGATTCGTTCCTTCCAGTTTTGACCCCATTTGATATCCTTGCGATCCTGGAAGATGGGAAACTTCTCCCCTGTCTGCATCTTTACCTCTGCGCTCAGGCGTTCGCAAAACTGGGTCAAGCGTTCATTTTCATGCTTGTCATCAGAACGTACATAACTCAAAAATGCAACTGATTGTTTATTCCCCATAATTTCTTTAATATCGGTAACGATGCATATAAAGTTAGCTAAACATTTTTAGACTTTGTTTTCTTCAAATTCAAAAACACAAATCTGCGCGTATCCGCCGAATCTGTGTCACCCGCGTTCCTTTTGTTTTGATGAATACTATTTCATAAAACCCAAATAACCATGCTCACAATATAGCCCTTTCCTAATTCCACTGCCATAGCAGCGGGAAAGAGTAATCCGCTTACTGTGAGTTCGATTTGATTTATATAACCAGTGGCAAATGATTTGGAATACAGATTGAGCGGATGACGCGGATGAGCGCGGATTAGATATGCAAAATTCAGACTTTCGCTCAGCGCCCCTCCTGTGCTTCTTCCAGCCGCATCCCTGACGGCGCAGCCCTGTGAATTGGGAGATTGGGTAATAGTGCGAACTGCATGAAATCAATTTTCATTTCAAATGGTGGTAAAATGATGACCAGAGTCTTGCATTGGCCGGGTTATGGCTGCTGAAAAGGTATATAGTTCTTAAGCGATGTAATATATCATAAGACAAGCAACATTGATTTATATTAAAGAGGTTTCAAATGCCTACATTAACAGCATATATCGAAAAAGACCCGGAAACTGGCTTGTATGTGGCTGTAGTCCCGGGAATTCCTGGCGCACATACTCAGGCAGAGACTCTAGATGAGCTTCAAGAGAACCTTAAAGAGGTACTGGAATTGTGCCTGGAAGAAATGGAGCCTGAGAACAAACGATATTTACCTCAATTTGTCGGAATTCAACAAGTTGAGGTGGGTGTTTGAGCAGGCTTCGGATAATCGATGCCAGAAAAATGGAAAAGTTGTTGTTCAAGCTTGGATTTGAGAGAGTTCGTCAAAAAGGGAGCCATGTGTTCTACAGGCATCCTGATGGAAGAACCACAAGTGTTCCGCATCATCGAGGAAGAGATTTAGCGCGCCCATTAATAAAAGAGATTTTAAGGGAGATAGAACTCAATTCTGATGAATACGAGGAGTATTTGAGGACTTTGTAAACTCATATTATATTTACTATTTAGACGAGCGCCCATTCACCCGGCGTGCCGCCCTGTGCTTCTTCCAGCCGCATCCCTGAAGGCGCAGCCCTGTGAATTGGGTTATGTGTTTTTTCCAAAATTGGTTAATCCTAACGGAACATCTCAGACCTGTATATGTGTCATCACGTACCAAAAGACTTATCAGTGAGGGTGCATAATTGCCCGAACTGCGGTCTTGTCATGGACAGAGATCATGTATCTGCGATAATAATCAAGAATAGAAGTAGTACGGCAGGTATTGCCGGAATTCAAGCCCAGCCCCAATAGGGAAGCAATGAAGCGGGAAGCCCCTTATGAGAGCAAGGGGTAGTTCACGTAGCATATTTCAGTACATCATCAAAATTATCAATATACTCAACATTTATTCCAATATTTTTTACGAGATAGTCTTTTGTATCTATAGTTTCAGGCACTCTCTCTATAACAGTAATTCCATAATAATTTCTTGTCTTTTCAATATATTGAATGAGCCTGCTGTTCTCCCTGGGGAGTAAGATTAAGTTTTTCCCGCCATCTTTTGCAGCTTTTGCTTTCTCGATTACTCCTCCTATTTCACCCACATGTCCATCCTTGTCAATAGTGCCGGTCATAGTCATATCTTTTCGAAGCTCTAGGTTTTTGATACCTGCTACTACAAGCAAAGTCATAAGCGCCCCCGCACTGGGCCCATCAACCGATGGAACTTCATGCATGGCATCGATACTGAAAATTATATCGCTTCCAGAGAGATCTTTTCCTGTTTTTTTCTGGGCCGCATAAGCCGCTGTGTTTGCTGCATCCTGGAACACTACACCCATAAGAGGTTTTGTGTCTACCAATATCCTTCCCTTTCCTGGTTTTATTTCCACTGAAATATTCATCATGGAACCAATTTCAGTGATTTGCTGCCTCACAAATGGATAATCTTCGATGTACTCCACCTTCTGCATGACTGCAGGAGCCTCAAGTTTTGCAGTTCCAGATAAACCGGTCGGAGTGTTGTTAAACTTTTCTTCAAGACCTGATATTTTTTCTTTATAAAGATCAAGCTGCGAGGCATAATTCTGTATGGAAAGATTATCTCTGTATATCTGTTTGCTCATCTCAGAATTGGTTATTTCAAGTTGATTTATCTTATCCTTCATCTCCAGAAGATCTTTTGAAGAAGGCTGAATCTGGATTAGATAGATATTCATTAAAATCGATAATAAAAGTAACACTGCCAGAATCTTGCTTTTCATATCTTATGTGGTAGAACGATATGTATGAAGCAGCTCATTGCGTCTCTCGAATACTGACAACGCCATGCTTAAATACTACTATTTTCATCGGCTTTTTCGATTTTATATCCTTCGTTTCTATCAGAATAAGTTCGTACTTACTATATTCAATCAATACTCCAGTTATTGTTTTTCCGCTTAATGTTTCGCAAATAATTATTTTATTGATGAAATCAGATAAATATTCCGATTGCTGTAACTTTTCATCCCTATTTATTCCCTTTTCAGCCATATTCATATCATCCCTTATTCAGCATTTCAAACCATATAATCCAATCCTAATCCAATCCATAAATCAGCTGGCCAGCGCCAGAGCAGATTTCCAGGCTGACCGGAGATACGGCAGCAGTTATCCTGGAGCCTAATTTGCTATTCAATTTTCATTGCTTCCTTTTCCATACTGGCTATAAAGGTCTGCGTCCTTCGATGATTCTGAGAAGTATCAAGATGATAGCAATGACCAGCAAAATATAAATTAAGCCACCAACCCCCCCAACAAGTCCCAATAACCACAGGATCAACAGAATCACAACTAATGTCCATATTATGTCCATGATTTAACCTCTCACTACTACCTTCCCGTGCGGCATGCTTGGATGGTTTATACAGCTATATTCAAATGTTCCGGCTTGATTAAATTTATAACTGTATGTTTTACCTGGATCGATACTTCCTGAATCGAATGAGCCTGATACAGAAGTTACTGTGTGTGGAACATTATCATCATTAATCCATGTCACGGTTGTTCCCATCGGGACTTCTGCAATATCGGGAACGAATTTAAAGTCTTTAATATTTATCTGTTGTTCAGTGGATATCTGTGCTGGTGTTGTTGCTTGTGGTGTTGGTTCCGCAGGTCTAATCGTAGTTGTGTTGGTACATCCGCTTATTAATACAAATATCACTAACAATCCAATAATCAATGTCTTTTTCATATTAAACCACCCTTACATTATGAGATTCCTGGTTTTTTCTCGTCTTTCTTTAACTGATTGTTTTCCAGTTAGGGATTTAAGTGAATGTGCGTTTCTTAAGCACTAGGATCTTGATCCAATAAGAAACTGATGCATAAGTTGGGCACGGTAAGTTCCCACTTCCTTAGTTCACTCGCTGGCAAACAATATACTAAATACTTCATTAGTATTTAAAATTATCCGATCAACAGTTTATTTTTGAATGGCAATGACTACAACGTTGCTGTCGTCAGATATCTATTTATCCGACAAGTTCTAATATTTATTATGGGGAAAAATATGAACTGCGATATATGTGGTAAAACCACATCAAACAATAAAATATGTGATAGGTGCACAAGGATAATAAATAAAGTCATAAAAGAGGTTGGCTCAGATGTCTTGAATAATATCGATGACTGCAAATATATATATCCTATGATAAAACGTGTTGCTATAGGAGACCTGAGGACTCAGGATTTAATCAATTCACTTCTAAAAGGCGAAACCGATTAGAATTCCAGGAAATCATCAGCTACCTGCACCTCTTTTTCATCGAAAAATGGAAATATTTCAGATTGATGAAAATCTATATCAGAGTTCCTTGATAGACGATATGGAAAGGGCTAAGATGTTTGATGTCTGCATCGATCTGGCTGGAGGCATAGATCCGGATGCAGGCGATTTTAAGATATATCTAAAATGGACAATAGAAGACGCAGGATTGCCGGATTCAGATATTTTAAAGATAGTTGCCTCTTTTGGATATGATATGGCTTATAAAAAGAAGATGAAGGTTCTGGTTCATTGCGAACAAGGATTTAATCGGGCAAGTTTGCTAAACGGCGTAATTTTGTGGAGGAAGGGAATGAGTGGTCAAGAGATCGTCAATTATATAAGGAGCAAAAGACCGGGGGCTTTATTTAATATGAATTTTGTAAATTATCTGGTAAATTTATGAACATATTATGGAAGCAATGAGCAAAATATCCTGCATATGCCGGAACCGGGCAGATGAAACTTACATTTTGCGCAATCGGGAAAAGCATAATAGTCAATTTTTTTTCAAGAACCAATTCGGGTAATGCTCCTTTGCCCAGGCAGCATCAATTTTTCCATAAATAATGCATTTCAATGATTCACTGTAATACAGAGCCAACGTGATATGCCCGGTAAGGAGCAATATGGACAATATCGCAAGGGAATCATGAATAATAAAATTCAATTCAACGAAACTACGACTGAACATTGATTTCATCCAGACCAGAAAACCCGTCAAAGAAAAGCCCATGATAAGAAGCAGGACCACCAGGAAATTTGCTTTCTGTCCCGCATTAAACTTTCCTGAAACATCGGTTTTATCATTTTTAAATAATTCGATAAACCAATGCAGATCATCCTTCCTCCATTCCATAAGTTCAATAATATCATTTCGTATGGATATACTTCCACGAAGATATATTATAAGAGGCAATAAAATAAAAGGAAGGGATGCATAAAGGTGAGCCATTTTTATAAAAGGGTCGCCAAGAAGGGATTTTGGAGTGAAAAATAAAGCAATACCTGTTATCAGGAGCCATAAAAAAACCAGTGCATGGGACCAGTGCAATACTCTTGAATAAATATCGAATCGCAATATTTTCAAGGATAAGACACTCCATCAATCCTGTAACCATATCTTTCCCAGTAACCTGTTTCCTGTGTTCCTGTAAGTGTGATCCGGTTCACCCATTTTACATTCTTATACCCAAACATCCTTGGCATCACGAGACGCAATGGCAAACCCTGTTCTTCAGGTAATGGCTCATCATTCATCAAATAAGCAAGCATGACATCAGGTTCGAGACTTTCTTTTATGGAGAGACTGTCACTATACAAGTCGCTTGCGGAATGGAATGTTGCGAAAGCAGCTTCAGGCTTAAGTCCGGCTTTATCAAATAGTACTTTTAATCGAACTCCTTTCCATTTCACATTTTCCACAGACCAGCCTTCAACGCAGTGAAAATCAGAAATTTGTTCTTCACTTTCCAGCCTGAGAAGGTCATCATAGCTTATATTGAGCGGAATGTTTACATGCCCCTCTATGGTGAGTTTCCAGGTACCAGGGTCAAACACAGGGTTTTGTTCGATGCTTCGTATCCTGAATTTATTAATTGTTTTTATCCCTATTTGTTTTAGATAGCCAAGACCTGCTATTATTGCTCCGAAAAGAATTCCCAATAGTATCAAAAACCTTCTGCGGCTCAAAATAGGATTTGATTCCTTTTCCTGCTTCACATATAGTCCCAATAAATCTTGGTTGATAAAGGGTAAATACTTTGTGGGGAGTCAAGGTTTGCAGGCTGGTATCAGTTAATGAATTTCACAAAATCCAAGGCAGAATGTGCCGGGAAGAGATCAGGTATCTTAGCCAATGTTGCCAAAAAAGCAATTATTAAATGTTTTATTATTTTATATAATAGGCAGTAAACCCACCAATCTATTTATAGTTTAAGAAACATAGATTATCTTACATTCAAAAATGAGATATCAATCTGAGATTGAATTGTTACAATAAAGTTGTTCTATGGTGTGGCTTATGTCTGATTATGACACTTATGATGCAATTGTTGTAGGAGGAGGAATTTCCGGCCTCTTGTCTGCACTGACTCTAGGAAAGAAAGGAAACAGCGTTCTTCTTCTTGAAAAAGCAAACGTTCTTGGTGGAAACTGCAGGACATATGAACCCCCGGACTGTCCTGGCTGGCGTGTTGATACTGGCGTCCATGCAATAACAGGACTCATTTATGGCCCGCTGAAGCAATTGAATCACTATTTCGACCCCGGAAAATTTCCCACATTCAGACAGCATACTAATTACTATCTTCGCAAAAAAGATGGATTGGAAAAATTTCCATCAACTCTCCCTGGTTTCTTGAAAATGGATTCCCTTCCGGCAAAAGACAAGATGATCCTTGGGGGATGTCTTATAAATACGGTAATATCGCACGCCATTTTTGGGGAAAAACAAAAGGCTGTATACGATGCCATATCAAAGCACCGGCTCAGCAAAAAAACAATGCAGTTCATGGATGCGCTTTCTTATTTATTAAGCGGCCTTTCAATGAAAAAAACATCTGTATCCCGGCTTCTGGAGGGGTGTGGATTCAGCTCTGGTGGTAAAAGAGGAATATTCAGACGGATTGCCGAAATAGCGAATCTTTTCAATAATATCGGATACCGCTCGCAGGGCTATCCTCTGGGTGGCATACAATCAATAACAGATGGCGTAATAACATCATTTCCGAAGAATGTGGAGTATCATACAAGAGAAGAAGTTCGGAAGATTGAACAGGTCGAAAGCGGTTTTTGCGTTTCAACTTTGGAAACCGATTATTTTTCTGACAAAGTAGTCTATTCGGGAGAGGTAAAAAAGCTGCCCGGTATTATAGAGATGCCAGTGGAATGGAGCCAGCAGGTGAAAAAACTTGAGCAAGCAACGGCAATGACGATCTGGCTTGGACTTAAGACACCAATGACGGAGTTCAATTATAACGGTTCGGAAGTGTTTTGCGACGTCTGCGATACTGATAAAGAATTGTTCTACTGGCTCATGCCTGTGCCCGAGCTTGCGCCTCGAAATAAAGGTCTTATCGGAGTGAGCACAATAATAGACCCAAAAAAATGCCATGATTCAAAGGAAAAACTTCTCAACACAATATACTCTCTGGTGCCTGCACTGGAGAAGAATATCGAGATGATACATACGCAAGTAATGGCTCCCGAGAAGGCAGCTGTTTCTCTCAATTATTTCCCTTCTATTAAAACCCCGGTTAAGGGCCTGTATGTTGTGGGAACAGATACCGATATGCGAAGCATGGGCATAACCCGCGCAGGATACTCGGTACTTGAACTATTAAAATCATTATGAAATGTCAAATAGATTTTCCTGCTAAAAAAGAAAACAGTCTTGATAAAAAAGATTTATTAACTGTCAAACTCAGGTCATACAGTCTGTGACACACCAACTGTCCGGTTATGGGGCCATTGTTCTTCGGTTTTCCGTTTTTAGATGCAATTTTGTCAAAAGCATTGAATACAGTATTGAAATCATTCAGGTTGCTCGGTGCGCCTGAGCCCAGATGCTCCCCGGCAAGCATATTCCTTAAAACTAAAGCCTGATCTTTTCCATGAACAAGTATTGCTAATTCACTCGAACCTCTATTCTGGACGGGCGAAGTAGCTCCTCCCATACCCATCCTGTCGAGATTTGCCGAACCTACTATAGCCCATTCATCATCTATGACAGCAATCTTAGCATGAACATATATTGGGACTCTACGTGAATTTATATTTGAAATCAAGGAGTAAACCTTTACCCTTGCTGCCGAATAATCTTTTGGATTTCTGGAGTCAAGACTCGATTTAACAAGCTCCTTAAGATTTTTAATTATAACAGAGTCATAATGATCAGGCATTACTGGCGCTACTATAATCACCTTGAGTTCTTTGTTTTTCTTAATGTTTTCTATTAGAACCTTCTGAACTTCTCCATCTTCAAAGGCGTACTGGCTTTCAATATAAATATTTTTCTTAGCCTTCCCTAAAAGATTTCTATAAGCTTCCCATATACCATAATCCTCATCACCTTTTTTGTGATAATAACTCCTGAGAATTTGTGCTCTTACCTTTCCCTTAGAATAACTTTTATCTGAAGATAGCAAATCTGATGATATGATAAATTGATTCTTGTATGTTTTTATCTCTTCTTCCAAATCAGCTTTAGGTGGGATTATATGTGGTTTCATTTTGGCGTCTATCTGATAATCGAGAATTTCTGCCTTTGTTTTGGCATTATTATACCGTTCGACAAAATTATGAGCTAAATCTAAAGCTGCTGGGCCAACTACCTTTGCATGGAAGTCATGCCAGAGTACCTGGCTTCCCTCTTTGCAATTCTCACCAAAATTTCCAGGATTGCAGACATATTCTCTTCCGTCCCATTCACCCATCACTTTATCAGGGATAATCCAACTCATCTGAGCATCAATTCTTAATGGAAGGTCTATTCTATCGAGAATATCTATTTCCTTATCCAGAACATGGCCTGGTATAGCCCATCTAGCAAAGGCAAAATCTACCCCTCCGCAGAATCCTATCAATCCTTCCTCAGTGCCCACGATGGCGGATTTTTGATGGTGCACTCCTAACTCATGCCCTTCATAAACACCTCCCCACATGGCTAATCGTATATCAATTTTATCTGACCAGTCCCTCACCATTTCGTATGCCTCTTTCCAGCCAAATGAACCATTCTGACTTATATCCGGGTGCGTCAATACAATCCGTACATTAACAGGGTTATCCTGGTCTTGCGCTTTAACAGCCAACAGGCTAACTAATGGTATTGTATTTTCCTTAACACCGTTTTTGGACTTATTTTTAGCTCTTACCTTATCAATGATATTCGGATATTTGCCAGATATCTTATCGTAATCACTTCCTCTAACCATGTTTATCCCGGGGCTAAAGAAACATCCAATAATATAGATGAATTCTGTAGCTCTACAAAATGCGTCGCACATCTCATACATTGCCTGGGCTCCGTCCAAAAGCCACTGCACATAATTTCCATCCTGCTCCCTGTACTTCACAGTTCCCCCTACGTGTCCTTTCGTCTCATTCCCCCTAGCCCATAAATCCTCCTCAGGGTAGCTTGACCCTGGTTCTGCACTGGCTAAAGGCCCCTCACCTCCTTTGGATTTGTTTATCAGGTCAAGAGCGGGTAGTGGCTCTTGTGTATCTGAATTCTTACTCATCAAGGCATAAATCAGCAAACTCATCTTAAATAACCTTCGCTTTTGAAAAAAATAATCCTGAAATAGCGGCTCTATGCAGCCGCAAGAACGCAAAGCGTGGCTGCATCTTTGCATTCTTTGCGTTACCAATTTCTTTAACTTGTTTTCCAGTTAGGGGATTTAAATTAAGGGAATGTGCCCTCTCACACACCAGGATCGTGATCCAGGGGAAACTGGTGCAGGAGAAGAGCACGATAAATTCCCACTCCTGTAGTTCACTCGCTGGCAAACAATATATTAAATACATCATTAGTATTTAAAATTATCTAATCGTTCATTAATTTTTAAACTATTGTTTTAATCTTATCATCTATTGTTGTAGAAACGTGCACAGTATCGATAATATCATCAATAGTCAAACCATATTTCACAGCAAGCACTCCTGCACAAAAGGGGCAAACTGTTGTCGATTTACCCTTTAATTAATTAAACAATCCATGATACATATGGTCTGCTGCACTAGCATTTTCCCCTACTGAGTACGTAACCCACGATCACCCCGCCGACGAATGCTCCTGCCATATAAGCAAGAGGGTTTTCGCTTATCTTCCCTTCGGCATATTCTTGTTGCTCCCCGACCGTTTTCCCTATTGATTTAGATAGTTCATCAAATTTGTCTTCAAATTTGGCTGTCAGTTCACTGAGTGTGCGCTTTATCTCTATTATTTCTTCTTGTTCTTCTTGCATAAATTAACCTCCACAATATATCTTATGTATGTGTCTATTATATATATTTAGCTGCCAGCTTGCGTTATACGGAATCTCAAAATAACCATGGCTACTAAAGTGTATTTCCCAAAAATTCAATTGTCTATTTTTTTTTGGTTTTTTGGTTATTACGAAATATTTCAATAGGTACGGACTTGATAAAATTTTTCACCTGCAGATGTACTGGCAGAAAATATATATAGTATAAAAACAAATTTAAACTAATTAAGTGTGGGAACTGCTTGATTAGAGAGTGGGAACTGCCCAATTAAATTGGGGAACTGCTTGATTAGAGTGTGGGAACTGCCCAATTAAATTGGGGAACTGCTTGATTGAGTGTGGGAACTGCTTAATTACAATAAGTAAAAGGAGGTTAGAAATATGGCATATACAGAACCTAAAGAAGGGAGCATGGCGGCGGAAGGCAAATTAAAAGAAGCGCAAGCTAAATTAAAAGAAGCAGAAGATAAATTAAAAGAATGCGAAATGAGCCTGAAAGGAAAAAAAGAATAAATAAATTTAGGAAGGAATACCAAAAGATGTAAAAAGTCTATTGGTTTCTTTTCTTTTTCGTTTTGGCGATGTCTCGATAGCGATTATCTGATCCGACTTTGAATTCTACAACACCTCCTCTTAATACCATGAACGCTAAATTTCCCTGAAGGGGTTTTTCTTGACTTTTCGGTAGGCTTTATGCAGCAATCTTATAAAATTTGCTAAGAATCGCTCTTTCCTTTCCATCGTCCTTACAAAAATATTTTCTTCAGAAATAAACAACTCTTTTAGATGACGTATATCTGTTTTTGGTGAAAAAAACACATACACCAGGATACCAAAGAATATTAACCCTGAACCAACAACCTTATCGAACATAGTTGTGGAATAAAGGAGATATAGACATACTCCGATACCAAGCCATGGCAAAATATTTTGTCCATATAAATCTTTTTCTGTACGTTTTTTTAGTATAATCAGGGCAAAACAGGTCAACAGGTATGAAAATGCAAGATTAAAAACAGAAAACGAGATCAATCTATATAATCCAGAAAAAATGGACAATGTAAATGCAATTATCCCATGGATCAATAATGCCATATATGGTGTGCCAGAGCCTGGGTGGATTTTAGAAAAAATTCCGGGAAATAAGCCGTCAACAGACATTGCATACGATAATCGTGCGGTGGTAAGTACCCCTGCTTCATCAGATCCTGATACTGATAATAAAGCTCCTATAGCCATAATTAAGGCTCCGACCGTCCCAAAAATTACTGATGCAACATCAACCAGGGGTGTTGAAGTCCCTGCTAAAGCAGACCATTTAATTGTCCCATAAATAACAAAATTAGTAAAAAGATAGAATGCTGTGACGATCATAATGCCTGTTGCTATGGATTTTGGTATTGTTCTCTTTGGATCTTTAACTTCACCTGCAGGCAGTGTGCCCAGTTCAAATCCGGCATATGCCCAGAATATCAACACCAGGGCAGTCCCGAAATTATTCAAACCAAGCGGGGCTAACGGTATATAATTTGTAACAAGAGTTTTTGGATTAAATATGAAAAAGAAAATCCCGCCAAAGATCAATAAAATTAGCGGGATTAGTTTAATTACTGTCAAAAAGTCGTTGACTTTTCCCGCAGCTTTAACACCAATTATATTTATAAAAGTTAAAGCAAATATGAACAGTCCTTTTACGAGGATTTGTTGAAAAGAATCCAGTGGGAAAAAATATTGCAGATATTGTACAAACGCTATAGCAAAAACCGGTAATGCCAGGATTTCTGCAATCCACATACTCCAGCCGGTAAGGAAACCAAAAAAATCATCAAAAGCATAAGAAACAAAAGCGAAAGGACCTCCCACCTTCGGAACGTAATAACTACAGTAAGCAAAAACCAATGCTATTATTGTGGCCATTATACCTGCAATAATCCAAATGATTATTGAAAAAGGTCCGATCATTCCGGCTGTCAATGCAGAGGCTATATAAATATCAGCCCCAACAATCGAACCGACAATAATATTTGTTAAATCGAAGAAAGTCAATTCTTGCTTGAACTTGTCTTTAGCTTGTTCAGTATTTTGATTTGAGCTCAAGATCTTTGCCACTCAGTTTTTTGATGAATATTATGTGATAATAAAAGTATAAATGTTATTGAGCAAATATATCTGGGCTTTAGCCCCACTTAGAACAAATTCATACTTCTTTTTCACCTTTCGTATTCTGTTCTATCATAATAAAAAGCTTTATGTGATAAGAATTATCCGAAAGGCTTGCCACGAGGTCGCCCAGCCAGGTCAATGGTGCATGATTTAGGGTACTGCTTCGCAGGAGTTCGTGGGTTCCAATTCAATTATTTCGTGGACTATTCCCTTTTCAATCGCTTCTTTGGCTGTTATAACTATCCAGTCTTTTGAGAGCAAACGCTCAATTTCATCATCAGATAATCTTGTTTCTTTTTTATAAAGTGTTTTGACTTTACTATTGCCTGTCCTGAAAAACGTAGTTTTTTCTTCCAAATCATATTCGGACATTTCTCCATCGAAAGGATAAGTCATTCGATGCACTAAAAAAGTCGTATTCTCAAAACATATCCTTTTAGAGCCAGCAAGTAAAACTGTAACAGCCGAAGATGCTACCATTGAAAGTCCGACAGTGGTTAAAGATATTCTATTGAATTTTATCCACTGATAGAAAGCCAAAGAAGCATTAACACTGCCTCCAATGCTATCTATAAGAATAGTAACGTCTTTTGTCTTATTCTCTTTTATGCCTGTTTCTATTGCTTTAATTATTTCGGCAAGCTTGGAAAAATCTATAGATCCAATCCAGTTTATTTTTGTTCCATCTGTTTCATTCATATTTATCTCCTTTTTCCCCATACGCAAATCTCAAATTGGCTAATTTAAACATTCATATATAAAATATTATCGTAATCATCATTATAGTGTAGAATTGGATAATAGGGAAGTTACTGATGAAGATATCAGGAATGAGATCAAACTCCAGAAACGCAGGCTTGCCAGGGATTATGTAAAGATGTGGTGGGGAGCTAAAGTACCGCCAACCAACAGTACGGGATCACACAGGCAATTAATTCCTCATTCACTCCTTTTTCCGAATCAATATTACCAAAACAGCCTCTTTACGCGGATTGAATACTTATGCAGTCGCAGTTGTATTAATAAAAAATGAGGAGTTAAATAACATGGCTAAAAAGATTGAAGAAAGAAAAATTGAAGAAAGAATAGATATAAAAGAAACGAAGGACGAAAAGAAGGACGTTTTCAATGCATTGACAGATAGCTATACAGCCGTCTCGAAATTGTGGAGGGATTCCTACATAAAGCTATACAAACCATGGCTTGAATCCACAGGAACGCTGTTTGAGAAGGCTGTTCATCTCTCAAAGGGCGCAGCACCGGAAAAATATAAGGAATTTTATGACGAATGGGTGAAAACACCCCTGAATAACTTTGGTAAATTGTATCAAGTACCAACTCTGGAATCCAATAAAGAGACGATTGAGAAACTACTGGTAAACGCAGAGGAATCCAATAAGATATACAGATCATGGATCGTTGAGTTAGAGGAGAATTCGAAGGTGACACGCGAAGTACTCCAGAGCGAACCAGATCCCGCAAAATACAAAGAAGTCTATGATCTATGGATAAAGTCGTATGGAAAAATATTCGACGAGCTTCTTACACTGCCATTCAGGCAAAACATAAAAGAGATATTTGGAAACATCACAGGTATACCGGATATCTATTCAGAAACTTTTGAACAGTTTTCAAAACAATATAAGGATTCGTACATCAAACTTTATGGACCATGGATTGAATCCATCCTGAAGCTTAATGAAAAATCGGCAGAGATATCCCTGGGAAGCGCAGGGACTGAAGAATATAAGGAATTTTATACATTATGGCTGAATACCTACCAGGAAACCTATGGCAAATTGTTCGATATCAAGTCTGCAACACCATCAAGGAACGTATTTGAGAGTTTCGTAGAGAGCACAGATATTTATCTGAACCTTTTCAGGTCATTGATAACTACCCTTGAAAGAATATCACAAAAAACCAGGGAACTATCAAAACAAA
>UBJH01000050.1_pt1 | contig 152446 bp, 148 predicted proteins | sample 2193721 | NCBI WGS metagenome assembly UBJH01 (sample SAMEA4703186, study PRJEB27089) | metagenome | reverse complement strand
TCCCCCGCACCCCCAACCTCTCACCCCTGTGCCGCTGCTTTCATAGGCAGAATTGTGCAGAGTTCCATCTCAGGTGTTCCATCAATATGAAATGCGCCGGGGTATCGCCCCCGGGCGATTCTGATAAATAGCTGCGAGGCATCGCAGCGTCAGGGAATGACAGGTTCATCAGGTTCATATCTTAGAACTGCCGCTTGTGCTTAAGTATAAGCTGCAGCATCTTTTTAAGAAATATCATCGTAGACCTGTCAAAACTAATTTGAGATGAATATATATAATAAAAACTCATTGTAAATGTTGTGGTAAGGTATGGTTACTATAATTTGCTTAACAGGTAGACGTTCATCTGGTAAAACCAAGACATTAAAGAAATTCTTTGGGGTTAGAGAAGATGATAGAATAAGAAATAATGAATATATCGATAAGAAAAACGGGAAAATTGTCTGTGCAGTAGGTTTCGGTTCTCCGCAGGAATTGGAAGGATTCTGCCAATTTGAAGATGTGATTGACAACTTAAATAAAAGATTAGAAATAGCCAAAGAAGAAGTAAAAAAGAGATATAAAAAAGACGATTTTGTTTTTATTATACCTTTCACTTTAATGACGAAAATAGATGGCAGGAACAACACAAATTGTATTTTAAAACCCCTAGAAATACTGAAAAATAAAGGGCACGTTGTTTCTCTGATTTATCTAACGAGACCATCTCGAAATCCATGGTATGATAAATTCATGAGGTCACTGACAACTTATGAGATTTTGAGCAGAGAAGAATATAGCGAACAGGCCAAAGAATTAAAGAAGCTAGTTTTACCTTTTTGCATCTAAATCAAACTGCTGATAAATATGGCCAGGTGGTTGCATGCAGGAACACGTCTGATTAAGTGCACCACTCGCTCGACCCCGATAATATCGCTTCTCCTTAGCAAGAGTGATTCGGGGTCAAGACCTGTTGGAACATAATAACAGCAGTAAAACCATAGAAATATATATACTCATATAGGTATTTAGGTGAGATAAAAAGTCCACTGGATTTTTTTTTAAATCCAAAAGTAAAAGAAAATGAATAAAGTTCACCAAATGGGACTTAGGAAATATGCCATTAGACCAAGATCATTTGTTCATCAGTTACGCCACTGAGGATTTGGTCTTCGCGGAGTGGCTTTCTTTACGTTTGACTGGCGAGGGGTATAAGGTATGGTGTGACCGTTACAAATTGTTAGGTGGAGAATCATATCCAAAAGATATAGATAAGGCAATAAAGGAAAAAACATTCCGTGTTCTTGGATTATTATCTCATAATTCTATTGAGAAAGATAATCCAGTAAAAGAACGAACCTTGGCCATGAATATTGGAAAAGAGAGGCGCATAGATTTCCTTATACCATTGAATATCACTGGTCTCAGTTCAACGGAATTAGATTGGATGACAAATGATCTTACGTATATCCCCTTCTATATGGGATGGGCTAGTGGCTACTCTAAATTGCTTAAGAAACTAGAAAGTATCAATACCCCCAAGGATGTAAAAAATGGTAAAGAAATTGCTGCACAAACTTATTTGGACCATATAACCATTAATAATACACCTGAGAAGATATATTCGAATAATCTTCAATTTGAACAGATTCCTAATGAGATAATTGAATATCACATAGTAAATCCTCTAACTAGAAATGAAATTAATATCTTGGAAGATAGATGGGCTTTTTGGTATAGAGATTCAACATCGGTTTATTCGTTTGTCAATCCCCCGGATCAAGAAATTTTCAAATGGAAAGAAATCAGAAGGTACGGATGGCTCGCCAGAGATTCCATAGGTGGAATACCTTCTGTAAATATCGTTAAAAACCTTTTAAAAAGATCATTATACGTAAAGATGATACAAAACAAACTCGCACGGTCAGAACTAGGTATGATATATTTTCCGTTTAGTTTATTTGAAAATGAAAAATTCCATTTTACCGGATATACCGGTCGTAAAACATACATTTTGGTCGCCGGAGAGAGACATTATCCAAAAGAATTCAAATATCACATATCTCCATCATTCAATATTAAACAATTGGAGAATGACTTCTTTGCAGAATTATCAATCAATCTTTATCTAACGGATATTTCTGGAGAAAAATTAGAATCACGTAGTATGCATTCCAGACATAAACAGATCCGAAATGGTTGGTGGAATAACCATTACCTCAATCGTTGCCTCGCAGTTTGTGAGTTTCTATCTGATGAAAACAAAAAAATCATAATGGGTGATGAAAAAAGAAAAATTGTATTAAATGGTGAATTGATTTCTTTTCAGGTACCCAATGGTATTGATGAGACTAAACTTAAAGGATTACCAGATGATGAAAAAATTGATGAAATTGAGATCGAAGATAATTTAGAAGATCGGGAGGACGATAAAAATGACTCCTGAGATTGTATTATTTGAAGAGCCAAAAATTGAATTTCGCTATGGCCAGCAGTTAGAAGATCCCCATGATGGATTATCATTGTTTGGACCATTTGATTCTGATTTACAAGGCCCTAAGAGTATACGATATGGTGTTATAGGTACTGATTATGGAATCCGTTTATTCGAAGGATGGAGCCGAGCTATGAACAGACCTATCATACAGGCTTTTGAGAATAAAAAGCTCTGGCCTCCATTTCCAGGTTTTGATGTGGCTTTTAATTGTATTTGGCCTGAAAGACCAAGTTGGAGCTTTTCACTAAATGAAGCCAATTTAATCCATGCCTCCAATAATCGCAATCCGTATGATAGAGCATTTGAAATTGTCAATATGTACATGGAAGGATTTAAAGTAATTGAAAAAAAGGATGAGACTTACAATGTTATTGTTTGCGTAGTACCAGATGAGATACATAAGAATTGTAGACCCAAATCACATCCTCTGGAACCATGGGGTGATAAACCCAAGAATAAGATAATTCAACAATATCAAAAAGGGCAAAAAACCTTATTTGAACAATGGAATGATGACAATCCAGAAGGCTGGACTACGGATAAATATGATTTATCAGTCGATTTTCGAAGGCAGATAAAAGCAAGGGCTCTTAAATACAATATACCAATTCAAATAATTTTAGAATCAACATTAACTCTCGATGATCAATCTGAAGATAGGAGAACTTTAACCTGTCTTTCAGATAGAGCATGGAATTTATCAACAGCATTATATTACAAATCTGGTGGGAAGCCATGGAAATTAGCCACTGCCAGGGAAGGTGTATGTTATATAGGTATTTCATTTCGAAAAACGGGTTCTGGGAATGATGAAAAAACTGCATGCTGTGCAGCACAAATGTTCTTGAATTCTGGTGATGGTGTTGTCTTTCTGGGGGATGAAGGTCCTTGGTATTCCCCTGAAAAGAAACAATTTCATCTGTCAAAAGAAGCGGCAAGTAAGTTTCTCTCTGGAATATTGAAAACGTATTCTCAATTGGAAGGAAAGTCCTTAAAAGAATTGTTTATTCATTCAAGGTCACCAATAGGAAAAGATGAATTTGAAGGATACCAATCAGTCTGTCCTCAGGGTGTGAAGATAGTTGGAGTTCATGTAAGACGTTATAGGAACGATATAAAATTATACCGGGCTGGTAAAATGCCCGTCTTACGAGGTACTTTTCTTAAATGGAATAATAAAATAGGTTACTTATGGGGCACTGGTTTCAAACCTCGTATTGAAACATATGATGGTTGGGAAGTCCCAAATCCATTAAAAATCGAGATACAATATGGTGATGCTGACATTGAACAGGTCGCATTGGATATTTTCGGATTGACAAAACTAAACTACAACGCATGCAGGCTAGGAGATTCTGAACCAGTGACTATCATGTTTTCAGATGATGTAGGAGAAATCTTAATTTCCAATCCAAAGATAACGGAAAGAAGGCAACAATTTAAGTTTTATATATAAGGAAATAACTCTGCGGTGCCGCAACATCATGGATCGATAGGTTCTCGGAATCCAGATCTTAAACCAGCATGGAATTTAGTGTATGACGCTTCAGCACACTTCGTACACATTGGTGGCTATGCTATCGGCAGTTCTTCACGCAAGGCATTCCGATTGCCCCGGTGGATGTTTATGTTTAATTTAGATGGCAGATGTTATTGATGCCCTCTCCCCTTCCCCGGCACCCCCATCCTCTCATCTTTCCGGATTCCAAGTGTGCTTATAGCGATGTTAGCATAAGTTCTTCCATGATTGCCTCCCGTTATTAATCGGCAATATTACACCTAAACCCTCTCCCCTCTCCGCACCACACCCCTCCCCCCCTGTTGCTTTTGTCATATTGCGCCGACCAAGTCGTGGATCGGCGGGTTGTCAGGATGGATGTATCCGTGACAACGACAACACCCTTCCCGGGTTGTCTGAGAATGAGATCAGGCAGATACTACGTCGTGGACTGCACGCCCGCCCCATCTGGCTCAACGAGAGGGATCCTGATATCAGGGTACCACTTCTGCATGAACGTGAGGAGATGGTATTTCATGAAAACAGGCAAAGGTACGGATACTATCAACAGGAATATTATCAATACCACCAGGGCGATCAGCCCATAGGGTATCATCAATACCAAGAATAAGAACCTCCCTGAGCCAGATCCCAGGGCTGAAATTATGAAATATAATATCAAAGCCGGTATGAGAAGAATAAGCAATATTACTATGAAAAGTATCAGCGCCGCTAAACCTACCACAATTGCCCCGGCCGCCCAGGCGAAAAACCTGACCACCCAGTAGACCACAATCTGTTTCCAGTCATCTTTGAATCTTCCGATGATCTTTTTCAAGGCCGTTATTATGCCCACTTTTTGATACATCACCACAGGTATCGCAAGACTTATGAAAGAACTTATGATCCCGCCGAGCACGATGAGTATAAGCGATAAGCCCAAAAACCACACAATGCTGCCCAGGATCAGTCCGGGGGTAATATTGCCTGATAGGACCTGCCGGAATACTGGTATCATTGCCAGAATAAATAATGATAGAAAAATTATCCCCAGAATTATCTTTACTATGAACAGATTAAATCCTGGATGCAAATATTTCTGGAAGTATGCCCTGATGCTAACGCTATTCGTAACTAGGGATTCCACAAATACGAATTCCATGATGCTGGATATTAGAGTGAAAAGCAGTATCATGAAAATGATAAAAGCAAGACCAATCAGAATATATGTCTGGTACTGATGCCAGAACTGTGTTGTTTTGTCGATGCTCTCCTGGATTGAAGGTGTTTCCATACTCCGGGATTCAGCCTGCCAGCTTGCCGGGAAGTTGAAGTTCGGGAATCCCATACCACCTCCGCCGATAAGGATTGTTATAATCCCGAGCCGTATCCATTTCCAGAAAACGAACGGCTCGATGAGAGCTTTCTTTGTCCGTTTGATCGCCAAATCGAATGCATCTAAACCATACCAGCCCATAGTTACTGATTGTACCCTCATTTATAAATAATTTATGTGTGTTGACATAAACCATGCAAATTGCAACAAAAAAGCCAACGCATCCCTAATGATGCCTGGTGACACGAACGTTTGTACTGCACTTATATACGGTCAATAAGCATGAAAATGTCGTATAATTTATCATTATATGCGGGATTATTCCCCCCCCCACACCACATCTAAGATTACTTTTATTTTTCTGCATCTTAATCAAATGTGTCCAAATATGATTTCGCTGATTTGTTTTGTTATATCTCTACTTTTCTTTCTAGCCTCTCTTGAATCGTTGCACCAAAGAATAAAACGCTCTTCTTCTTTCGGATAAATTTCTCCTCTGTAAAACCATTTTTTGATATCCTTTGCTAATGTTTTTGCACCTTTTGTGTTACTAAGATCAGTAATTAATTGCTCGATTTTTTTGTATTTATTTATTACCTTTGATTTCTCTGATGAAACACTGAAGAACGCTATCCACTTTTCCCTTCCCCTGAACTACACGGAGGTCATTCTGTCTTTTTTTACCATACTACAATTTTTATGATAAAAATTGTAGTATTCTCTATCCCCTCTCTCCTTCCCCGGACTCCAACTTTTAAGCCATTTTTTTTAAAAACTCTATTAATTCATCAGTAGCACCGTATTTGGATTTGAGTTGTTCCCTACCATCAGGGGTTTTCGATAGTTTGACGATATTCTTCCAATGCGCATCTTGTTTTTTCAGGAGGTCAGATTGGTAGGTTTCGAATTCCCTTTCTAATCCTTTTTCTTTTATAAATTCTGACAGGGAGTTAGACTTTCGTAAACAATCGGAAATTTCCGAATTAAGTTTCGATATTTCATATGAAGCCCCCGAAAAGACATTAATATGTTTTTTCATCATTTCTTCAAGTGCTGTTATTTCTCTTGCAGGCAAATAATGTGGCATGAGATTTTTAACATGTTCCTCCAAAACGTTTGATCGTTTTGATTCTTCATTGACTTCTTTATAATACTCATATGATGTGTCTTTGTCTTCTATTCTTTCAAGGATTTCAAGAGAAGCCGATAACTTCCAGTCAGCAACGTCTAAAGCCTTTTCAGTGATCTTGAAAAGATCTTCGATGCGATCATCGGAAAATATTTTCTCAATCCGATCTTCTGGGAGCTTATCACACAACCAGGCGATTTCGATAATAGCGTTTATAACTCTGTATTTTATGCGGTTGTTATACTGACGTGCCATCGCATCAGGAGATTTGTAGTCTTTTAATAAGTCAGTCGGATTTTCAATAAACTTGCGCTCGTTTCCTGATAGTAGTTTAAACTCTTCACGATCTAAAGGTGGTTTCTTTTCTTTCGTTTCGTCCATGTTGTATAATAACACAACATAATATATAAAATATATGGTTGTGGCACAACGTTAAACGAAACTTTTAAATAATAAAAGTTGTATGATGACATAACAATAAAAGAATTATTTAGTTGTCTCAAAATGCAACGGAGATAATAACAAATGAAAATAGTAGTTGAACGAAAAATTAGGAAAATTGGAACAGAGAGACTCCTGAACATACCGGTAGAAATCCGCGGACCGAGATTGGGTGCGTTCCACAAAAAGATCCTTATTCATGGAAAACTTATATATCTAATGCTAATTAAAAAAACATTTAACAATAATATACATGAAATCGAAATGATAATATTTGAAATCGTTATGTTTATCTTGTTCCTCAAGAAGTGTTTTGATTTTCTCTTATTCTCATTTCATTAATTTCTTAGCCCTTTATATATGATTATGATATAAAATTAGAAAAAAAGAGAGAATAATTATGTCGCTACATAGCTAAGTAAAAGAAAACAGATAAATTATATTTAGAACTGTCCAAGTCCTAGAATTTACCCGCCATGAAGGTAATTATCCCGGTTAAAGTAGGATCTGGGAGTATAACCTTTTTTCCCATAGTACAAATTTACAATAATATTGTAGTATTTCTTCTTCGTTCTCTCTCCTTCCTCGAGCCCAACCTCTCACACTTGCCTATTTTAGAGGGGCGGTAATTTAAATAAGAAAGCTTTAACTTTTTGTCTACTGAAAGAGATGCAGTCCAATAATAAAGCCAGGCGGTATATTTGGAAGTAAAGCCCTCGCTGAAATAACCGAGTAAAATTGAAAGAAAATATGAAAAAGAAACAGAACAGGAAGGATAAAAAGCGAAATGGCATCAATCATGATAAAGATACCAATGTTTTAAAATCAGACACAAATGATCTATCTAAGCAAAATAAAATAGATAAGCCAGACATTTATATAAGGATTAAGAAATATTTATTTAATCTTTCTAATAGAAAATTAACAATTTTCGGTGTAATTTTGGCCATTATCGGTATATTTTTAGCGATTCCTGGTGTAATTTCATTCTTTGCTCCTTCTGATTATTTATCAAAAGAAGATCTAAAACCACTTCTGCAAGATATAGAACAAATTAAAGTACAAACTTTGGCAACAGATAAGATCAGTAATAGTACAATCGATAATAATACTGAAAAGCTGACTTCTGATGATATTAATCAAAATATTGAAAAGCGTATCAGAGAGGAATCGGGTAGGTCCCTCGAAGAAATTATAAAAATGGCAGATGAATATACAAAATTAAATACAGAATTTTACATAAAAGGACTTGCATTTTCTGCCCAAGGAAATTACTCAGAAGCAATAAATAATTATGATAGGTCTCTCTTGGCAAATCCGAATCAGAGCGATGTTCTATTTTCTAAAGGGAATGTACAGTTCTTAATGAATCAGCTTATTGCTGCATTAGATAACTATAATAAGGCTATTGAGATTAATCCACAGTATGCAAAAGCATGGAACAATAAAGGATCTACTCTCGGTAAGCTGGGCAGGTATGAAGAGGCTTTAGCAGCTTTTAATAAATCCATTGGAATAAATTCACAATATGCAGAAACATGGTACAATAAAGGATTTACTCTCAACGAGCTGGGAAGAGATGAAGAGGCATTGGTAGCTTATGATAAATCCATCGGAATAAATCCACAATTCGCAGAAGCATGGTACAATAAAGGATTGGATCTCGATAAGCTGGGAAGAGATGAAGAGGCTTTAGCAGCTTTTAATAAATCCATTGGAATAAATCCACAAGATGCAGAAACATGGATGAATAAAGGAGTTACTCTCGGTAAGCTGGGCAGGTATGAAGAGGCTTTAGCAGCTTTTAATAAATCCATTGGAATAAATCCACAAGATGCAAAAGCATGGTACAATAAAGGATTTGATCTCGATAAGCTGGGCAGGTATGAGGAGGCTTTAGTAGCTTATAATAAATCCATTGGAATAAATTCACAATATGCACAAGCATGGTTCAATAAAGGATTAGATCTCGATAAGCTGGGCAGGTATGAAGAGGCTTTAGCAGCTTATAATAAATCCATTGGAATAAATTCACAATATGCAGAAGCATGGTACAATAAAGGAGTTACTCTCAACGAGCTGGGCAGGCATGAAGAGGCTTTAGCAGCTTATAATAAATCCATTGGAATAAATCCACAAGATGCACAAGCATGGAACAATAAAGGATCCACTCTCTTCGAGATGGGAAGAGATGAAGAGGCATTATCAGCTTTTAATAAATCTATTGAAATAAATTCACAATATGCAAAAGCATGGATCAATAAAGGAGTTACTCTCGGTAAGTTGGGAAGGTATGAAGAGGCATTATCAGCTTTTAATAAATCCATTGGAATAAATTCACAATATGCAGAAGCATGGTATTATAAAGGAGTTACTCTCGGTAAGCTGGGAAGATATGAAGATGCAAAAATTGCATTTGAAAACGCATACAAATTAAATCCAAGACTTGAGGTAACTCCATCATTAGCAAACTCAACTAATAAGTAATAATACAGTACAAATATAAATTATTATTTATTCATATATTTTTAAATATGTAACTCATTTTCATAAGCAATTCATTTGAAAATCCCCTCTTCCTCGGATCGCCTTCATTGTAAAACAGTAGTGAAAGTATTCTGCATCTAATAAGAAATATACGCAGTTCTGACGAGGAATTCATTAGAAAACAATAGCCTGAGACGATATATTCTATCCTCATCGATATGTCGTATAATTGCCAAACCCTTCAATTACTTTCTGAATGTTTGCCAAATGTTTATAAATATGACTATACTTTAATCACATGATTATTTGATGAATCTTGAGCAGATAAAACAAAGCATCATAACGACAATTATGAAATATTCTTACATGCAATTGAGAGAGCATTAGAGCGTGAAATTTGGAAAGAAGATCGAATATGCTATAATTCATGGTGAAATTATCGAGAAGTATCATGACGATAAACCTTATCATCCGGCTGCTTTGCGCCGTGATTGCGGCGCGCGTGGAGGAGTAGGTGCCTGACCTTGCCGTAGTCACTGGGGCGCTCAGCTACACCGGAAGAGCGGTGGCGAGAGAGCTTCAGGCACGCGGGTTCGCCCTGCGCACTCTCACTAACCGACGTGTTCCGCTCGCGCCCCTCGACGGCACCCCGCGGATCGAGGCCCGCCCTCTCCAGTTCGAGGATCCGTCAGCGCTCGAGGATGCACTGCGTGGCGCGCGGCTGCTTGTGAATACCTACTGGGTGCGCTACCCGTTCGTTGGCGTCAGCTTCGAGCGTGCCGTGGAAAACACCGATGTCCTTCTACAGGCGGCGCGGCGTGCGGGCGTGAAGCGGGTCGTCCACATTAGCGTTAGCAATCCATCGTTAAGATCCAAGCTCGGCTACTACCGCGGCAAGGCAATCGTCGAGGAGAGGGTCCATGCCTGCGGTTTGCCCTTCGCCATAGTCCGCCCAACGCTGATTGTCGGAGAGCACGACATCCTCGTCAACAATATCGCTTGGTTTCTGCGCAACTTCCCGATTTTCGCGATGCCCGGATCGGGACACTATAGGCTCCAGCCAATCACGCTCGACGATGTGGGACGGATCATCGCAGATGCGGCGCTGCTTGATGAAAGCGTGACGCTCGACGCGGCGGGGCCCGAGGTGATGACCTTCGAGGAACTGGTGCGTGCGATTGCGGCCGCGACTGGGCAGCAGGCGCGCATTCTCCATGTCCCACCCTGGTTCGCGCTTGGGCTGATCCGTGCGGTGGGATGGATCATGCGCGAGGTGATCTTGTCGCGCGAGGAGCTCGCGGGCCTGATGGAGGAGCTTCTCGTCTCGCACGAACCACCGCGCGGCACCGAGAGCGTGCGCATCTGGCTCGCAGGCCACGGCGATCAGCTCGGGCGCCGCTACGCCGCCGAACTCGCCCGCCGCTGACCTGTGGATTACTTCAAAAATATAAAATATTAATTATTTATATATTTTTAAATATATGACTCATTTTCATAAGTGCATCATGGGTGTTTTTGGGAAACGCACCCAAAAGGTAAAATAAGCATTTTACTCCAATAGCTCATCTGTTGATTTTTGCTTCTGCCATACGATTTCCCGTTCCAAAGCTTTAATCATTTCATCTATGTCGATTAGGTTCTGTGGTAGCTGAAATTCAAACCTGCCAAGCAAATTCACATGCCTCCAGGCAATCGGAGAAATACCTTTAGCTGCAATTTATTGCTTGGCAATTACAAGCTCGATAAATATATGGTTAGATAATTATTTAATTATCATCTTATAAGTACTTTACGGACGAATCGGGGTGATACCCTCTTTATCTCGAACTTCAGAAAGAGTCTTGTAGGCGTTGCCCAGATTTTGCTGGGTGTTTGCATAATTAACGGGGTATTTCTCGACAGTTCTTATTTTCAGAGCCTCTTCATAGGCACTGATTGCTTTTTTGAGATTATTCTCTTTATCTCGAACTTCAGCTAGAGTATCGTAGGTAATACCGAGATTATTCTGGGTCATTGCATAATCTACAGGATATTTCTCAATGGTTCTTATTTTTAAAGCTTTTTCATAGGCACTGATTGCTTTTTTAAGATTTTTCTCTTTATCTCGAACCTCAGATAGAGGACTGTAGGCAGTCCCTATATTATTCTGGATCATTGCATAGTTTACAGGATATTTCTCAACAGTATATATTTTCAGAGCCTCTTCATAGGCACTGATTGCTTTTTTAAGATTTTTCTCTTTATCTCGAACTTCAGCTAGAGTATTGTAGGCAGTTCCGAGATTATGCTGAGTCATTGCATAATCTACAGGATATTTCTCAACAGTATATATTTTCAGAGCCTTTTCAAAGGCACTAATGGCTTTTTCGAGATTTTCCTCTTTATCTCGAACCTCAGATAGAGGACAGTAAACAGTCCCTATATTATTCTGGGCCCTTGCATAATCTACAGGATATTTCTCAATAGTATATATGAAGATTTTCAGAGCCTCTTCAAAGGCACTAATAGCTTTTTCGAGATTTTCCTCCTTATCTCGAACCTCAGATAGAGTACTGTAGGCAGTTCCTATATTATTCTGGGTCATTGCATAATCTATAGGATATTTCTCAACAGTTCTTATTTTCAGAGCCTCTTCAAAGGCACTAATGGCTTTTTCGAGATTTTCCTCTTTATCTCGAACCTCAGATAGAGTCTTGTAAGCATTGCCCAGATTATTCTGGATCATTGCATAATCTACAGGATATTTCCTAGCAGTATATATTTTCAGAGCCTCTTCATAGGAACGGATTGCTTTTTCAAGATTGTCCTCTCTGTTATTCAGAATAGCTAAATCATAATAACAATGTCCCTCTAGGTTTTTAATGCGAGCGTATTCATATGGTTGTTTTTTTTCAATTATAATCGCTAAAATTGATTTGATTTCTGATAATACGTCAGGTAATGAATCGCTACTACATTTATCTTTCAATTTTTCTATATCTTTTATTCGAGAATTAATTTGTTCTTTTTTAGACTTTCCTGTTCTCTTTTCAAGTGCCCAATAGACCAATAGAGCGCTTATAATCGAACCTACGATTGTTACTAACCATACATTATTTACATCCATTCCTGAGATAATATATTGGTATGAACTTTCTATTTCTTGCGATAAATTATTAATTTCAATAATCATATATTTATAATGGAAAGAAGTTGACTTAAGGAAAAGTAAGGGGTAATGTCTTGATTTTTTTTCTTGTATCTCTCATTGCAAATATCAATTGGACATAATTTTATATATGGATAGAGCTATCCCCCTACCGTAGAATGCCTTCATTGTAAGGTCATTAATAAAAGGTCATAAAAAATACTTATACGCACATTTTACCAGACTTTTGCCAGAAAACAATATCCATAGATGAGATAAGCTATATTTCCCAGAAAATAAAATGAGAAATTTAATATGCTAAAAACAACAGATGAATGAAATTAGGTGGTAAAATGAATGTCGAAGTTAATAACGCAAATCTATCTGTTCCTCAACCATTATCATCAGATCGATTTAAAAAAGATATCATACTAATTGAATCTGAGCCAATATGCCCTTCATGCAAGAAAACCCTTAACAAAAGGCCTACAAGGAAAACAAGGTGTCCCTCCTGCGGTAATGATATTTATGTAAGATCAAAACCAAGGGTATTCAGTTCGACTCTTCTGACTAAAGACGAATCGATGGCAGTAGATTGGTTAAATAAATTAGAAAATTATGGCATCGGGCAGAAAGATTATATTGATAAACGAGAAGAACTTACTAAAAAGTTTGGCAGAAGCCCAAAACCAACAGATATTATTTGGAAATTATATAATGGTAGAATCCAAGAAGAAATAAAATCAGGCAATTTATGGGTATTGAAATCGCTTAATTGGGATATGGCATTGTTTCTGTATGAAGAAGGCAAAGAATTTTTCGAGTCATTGCAGGAATCTCAAAAAATGCATTTGATGAAATATAAACAACAAGGACTCGTAAAAGTACGAATAGCTTCTTCGGGTAATTGCCCCGCCTGCATTGACATGATGGGTAAGGTACTAGCAATCGAAGTAGCATTGAAAGAGATGCCGATACCTGTGAAAGATTGCACTTTCAAATTGCATGGTAGAACACCAGGTTGGTGCGGCTGTAGATATATTCCATATTTAGATGACCCAGAAATTGATGTGCCTCAGAGTATTATCGATAAGAGAAAAGAAGATGCGAGGTTAAAAAAAGTGATTGAATAAAGAAAGTTGGTACTCGATAGTGTAAAATAAAGGACAATGTCACCTTGCTTATTGATTCTCTCGCGCCTGTCATTGATTCACTTAAATATATGGTGCATTTTTGGAGATATTTAGGGACATTATCTTTAAGGTAAGTTTATCACACTCACCCTTATTCTGCTCAAGTTAATTTCTTAAACAATGATAAATGAGGGACGATTTAAATGAATGAAATTATTTTTCTAATAATTGGCTTAATTGCCGGCTTTGTCGCAGGATACTTTTACGGTAAAGCTAAGGCATATCAGCCTGCTGATGTTTCTGCTATTCATGGTTTAACCACACAGGTTGCCGAGATTAAAACGAAGTTTTTTGAAATAGAAAAATCTCGTGAAATTATCGAGAAGGAGCGAGGGAAATTATCTGATGAAAAAGATAAGCGTATAAAAGATTTCATTGATAATGTTCATAAGTTGTTCAAAGAACAAGGAGAAAAATACGTCAAATCTGATGAAGAAAAAGAGAAGCGTATTATAGAAATGATGGACCAAAGTAAGAAATTCTTCGAAGAAGAAAAGAAGAATACTGAAAAATTCTTATTAGATCAAGGAAAATCTCGTGAAGAAATCGAAAAAAAAAGAGATGCACAGATTACAGATATGAATCGGATGATTTCTTCGTTTACCAAGACTGTTAACGGAACAAAAACCCGAGGAATCATCGGAGAAGAAATACTCAAAGAGGTGCTTAGTAACTCTATTAAAGCAGATGTTGTGAAATACAACCTGAAAACGGATGGTGGAGAAATAGAATTTGCATGGAATCTTGAAGATGGAAAATATATACCTATAGATTCAAAACTGCCAGATGTATTTGAAATTCTGGAAAAATATCATGAAACGGAAGATGGTAAAGAAAGAAAAGATTATAGAAAAGAGATTATTGATAAAACAAGGAAAGAGATTAAACGTGTACAAAAATATCAAAATCTATCAAATACAATAGATACATGCTTATTGGTCGTGCCGGATGGAATACTAGAAATAGCGCCAGAACTCGTAGGATTGGGAAAAGAAGATAATGTATTTGTATGCACCTATAAAGATGTATTTCCAATAGCACACATGCTACACGACCAATATATCAAACTCAAAGAAGAAGGAGATATAGGAAAATATAAACAAATGGTAAAAAGCTTAATCCAAATACTAGAAAAAGTAAGTAAAAAAACAGAAACAATAGAAAAAGCAGTAACACAAATACAGAATGCAAATACTGAAATAAAAAAAGAAGTCAACAAAGGAAAGTGTAAAGATACAGAAGAAAACAACTGTGAATAATAAGAATAAAGATAGATACTACATTTTTGTCATAAAATTGTAGTACTATAATTACGATATAATTAGAGGTGTGATTGAGATGCAAAATGCATCACATAATACGGGAAAACGCCATTACGATAACGCAGCTGGTCAACAGGAAGCTATCTGTGGTTGGTCAAGGAAAAGAATTTAAGACGGCGGGGGAAGAGTGCTTAATTTTCCAGTTGAACTGAATGTGCATACCAGTTCAAGTCAACATTTTTCCAGGAATATTTAACTGAAGTTCAGAACGTAAGTTGAAAGAAAGTGAGGAATCTCAAAAAGTGATTACCTAAGGGCATATTTGGCGTTACGATTGTTAGAGATCCCTCGAAAGATTAATATACGGATAATCATTTAAAACGATTTTCCAGAATTTGATATAACCGGAAAAAATAAGCAATATTAATGTTTATTTTGTCCTATAAAGTGAAAATCTGTGCTATTGAAGAGCAAGGTTCCGATTATACGAGGGAGCGATTATCCTCCTCCCGAAATTCCATTCAAACAAATTTATGACTTCTCGAAATAAAAAGAAATCTGATGATCTGTGGGCATTAGCCAAAAAAAAATATAGACTAAATTCTGATCAATTAGCAAAAGCTAAAGAACTTGGAATGAATCCAAAAAAGTTTGGTAAATCCGCCCCTAATAAATCAGAACCATGGAAAGGACCATTGGGTGAATTCATAGAGGAATGTTATCAAAAAAGATTCAAAAAAAGCCCCTTCAAGGTAATTTAACATCTTTCACACTCGGCATAGATGTGACATGAAAAAGCATCAGTAGAGGAGTCATACAATCCACCGTAACCGCCAAGAGATATGAACATAATCTTAAATATTATAATGCCATTATTGCCATTAGTGGTAATAATGGAAATAGTCACCATAGACAATTCAGGAAGGCTTGTTATTCCTGAATTTATAAGAAAAAAACTGCATTTAACGAAAAATGTGCCGCTTCTGATTACTGAATTAGATGATGATAAAATATTGATCAGGAAGCTTGATAGAGACGAAATTGAGAAAGGGCTTAGGGAGGAACTTAGGGGATCAGATATAGATAAAGTTGCTCGTGAAGTCAGAATTGAAGTAAATAAAACGGCTAAGAAAAAATATGCAGCAATTCTTGGTTGATGCCAACGTATTCGTGGCAGCTATCAAAAACCCTGGAAAGAAAGCTCGTACTCTTGACCTGGTTCTGGAACTAATATCGAATGATGGTATTCACCTCGTAGGAAATGACCTTCTCTTATTAGAATTCGAGCAATATTCTGAGAGATTTAAATCCGAAACCGCATCGCGATTGATCAAACAGTTAAGAGATAAAATGACTGTAGTAGAATTAGATGAAAAATATATTAAAAATTGTAGCAAATATTTCCCAAAAAATGAGATTGTTGATATTGTTCATGCAGCTACATGTCTTCAGGAAAATGCGATACTGATCACAAACGATAAGCACTTCGATAAAATATCCAAAAATAAAATAATAGAAGTCTGGAGTATCAGTAAGGCAATTGAAAATCTTTTAAACGAGAATTAAAGATTTATTGCCATGAATGCTCTCTCTTGCGAATCGCTCACATAATCAACTACTTGCCATCAATATGAACGGCGCGGGGGTATTGCCCCGCGGGCGACTCTCTGATATATGGGCGGGCATTCACCCGGCGTCAGGAATGGATGGGTCCCATGAGTTTAGATCTTAGAGTCACTGCCGGGGACAGAGCACGCCGCCTCAGCGCTCTTTCTTCGCACATCGGCGGCTTCTGATTAAACAGGTTGTCTGGGATGAGCGCGTGTGCGCGCCTCGCCCTCGGCGTAGATGTGGCCTTGCCTACCTCTTGTTAAAAGAAGGGATAACGACAGATGCATAATTTGGCTCTCTTCCCAAACAACTTAGATGTTTACTAAAACTTTAAGAAGCTCAACGTCTAAGTTATAAAACTGCCATGGCGAGAGTAGAATGCCCAGATTGCGGATTTGTGCATGAATATGATCCCCATGGATCCGGGATTTCAAAGAAAGAAAAGACCAGGGTAACGAGGATACAGCATTTACTATGTGCTGTGCCGCTGCGGTTGTGGATGTGGCCATTCCTGCGAACTGAAGTACGGTCCTTATGGTAAAGCCCACAACGCTCAGGGAAGAGCTGCTCTCCAGGGAGAAGCAGGTGAACAACTCAGGGATATGAGGGAATCCAACGCAAAGGTGAGAAGGGGGCACCTTGCAAAAATACACGGACAAAAATACAACTTAGACATTCAAAAGATAAAGAGGGATAAAACATCTAAGTTGATGCGGCGAACCTGCCGGCAGTGGTTCTGAGTGGATTTATATTTAAAACAAGACCAAAATCTAATCCATGTTTCTATGCATGTGACGCATGGTCGCATTTTCGTATTCCTGGATTTTTTCGAGCAGATAGTTATAGACTCCCAAATGAAACTCACAATAATTGTTTTCCAGCAAGCAGCTCAGCCAGGTTTTCACTTCTGGAGTTATTTTTCCACCCTTAAGAATGTTGAGAGCAACCGCTTCGCAAAACATTTGATACGGCGCGCCGCCGGAAGTTTTGCCTGTTCTCAGGATGGATTCGACATATTCTTTTGCCGTGTCATAGCCATCCCGATACTCTGCGCTGTTTGATTTGATTGCAGGAGTCATGGATCCATAGCCTTCTCGATATCCGCAAAACCCGCACAGTATTCTTTTTGGGGTATCAGGAGTTACCGGGAAATCCATTGAGCATGGAGCGCCGCACTTTGGACACATTCCTTCTCCGATGGACCACTCTCTCGTTATTCCATGTATGTCGGTTTCAAATGCGGTTGCCATAGTTCATTTCAAGATGATGATGTAGTGTTAAAGTGTACAATTATTTATTATCAGGGAGGGTCAGGCTTGGGTGGACTGCAGGCACTGCATAACCAGCCCCGGAGGGTATCATCATAGTGCATGTGCTGGGTCTCCTGGATATCACGGCAATTGCAGCATTTACGTAGCAGTTTTAATCCGCCCTGGTCTTTCTCAGTTACCTTCTCTCCTCCATACATTGTTACGCACTTTCTGCCGTCATATTCATTGCATTTCTGGCTACAACTACCCATGAACTCATGAAGCACCCGATGAGGGCAATCCTTAATAGCGCACTCTGCCGCCATAGTACACCTGCGAACCACACCGGTCAGGCGCGCATATACGCTGTCTCTATCGCGTTTAGTCATTGTCTCACCATTATTTTTCCGGCAAGCGATCTAATCTTCTTATCAGCGAGCTGGTTTGAATACGGCTGGCCATACTTAACAATATACTTCATTTGCAAATAAACATTCCTTACTTTTGAATAATACAGCTTATGTGAAATCCTGGCAGGACAAGATTCACCCTTACCATCTGCATTTATCCCGGTACTGACAGGCAGATTGCATGGGCAATGTCTTGAGAAGCCAGGCATCAGGGCAGATATGAAAATTAATCCGGTCTTGTTGTTTTTACCCTAAAATGTAATCGAACTGGTTCTTGCCTTTGAACTTGATGTTTTTGGTTTTCCACAATGGTTGCACAGATTTCGGATTTATCAATAATCAAGTAAACCAATTTACAAGTAAGCCTATAAATAAAAAAGTCAGTAATCATCAAAATTCAGGAATTGGAAAATGGTAATGGAAGAACTAATGGTAGCTATTCTGTATTCGCTATTATACTTCTGTGAAAAGCGTTTTTTGGGAGTTATTGGCAGATTCCTGTCGAATTCTCTTCTTTTTTATCCTTGTCTTGATTGAGTCACTTGGTTTGGTTTTGGATTCTTTACTTTCTTTCACCTGCAAAGTTTTAGATATTTCACTTTCGGGTTTTGGCAGTACTTCGGTAATAGATGGCTTCGACGTAAACGAAAGTTCTTCTTTAGGTTCTTCGTCTTTGTGTTCTTTTATCGATGGAGCATCCATAGGAGTCATAGATTCATGTGCTGTATTCATTTCAGAAACGGAGGCTGGCTGTGAAGGAGATGGTTTTTCTTCCATCAGGGCAGGATGGAGGACTCCAATCTGGGGTTCATGGCATCTCCCTTCAATCAGAGGTATTTCAATTGTCTCGATTGATGTACCCTCTCCTAAATCTATATAACTTACCTCTTTTTGGGGGGCTATGCTGCTTGCATCTATCATTATTTCCTCCAGCACAGGGCAGTCTGGTCGTTTGTCTTTAACAGTTGATTGTTCGATAATTATCTTGTCAGGAATGTCTTGTTCTTGAAGAGGTACTGGCTCTATTGGAGTCTCTTCTTGTTGTATGCTTGTCTCTTGCGGCATATAGACGAGTTTTGTTAAAGCATCCTTGCACAATTGCCTGTACTTTTCTTTTTCTACCTCTGGCAGCTGGCTTTTCTTAATCCGTTCCAGAGTCTTGGCCGCGGTTTCTATGACCCAATAGTCTCGTGTTTCTGCCTCAATCTCTACGATGGTTTCAGGTCTGATAGATACGATCGTGGTTTCCTCATCTGGTCTATATGCATTGGTTTTGCCTACTACCGCTACAAAGCAGGGTATGGTAAGATTGGATAGGGATACTAGAGCCTCTGGCTGGTAATGGCCTGCGTACACGTTGAATGCCCCTGTGGGATCAACTATTCTTCCTCTCAGGTATTCACCCGAAGTACCCACATTATCGACCTCTACAAGAACTCCCATCATAAGGACCCTCTTTGCTTTGACCCCAGTTGGAGTTAGCTGACAGCGAATTTCGAATTCTCTTCCTTCAACGTGGTCGATAATTGTCTGTTTAGATTCTGCAAGCTCAGCGGCAAAGAGCCTGAGAGCGGGCTGTCTTATGAATTTTTCATTTTGCGTTGTTCTTTTCATATTCTATTGTAGGCACGACAATGCAATTCCAAACTATGATAGGCATGCTGCAAACTTAATTATTTCGGCTGCCAACACTGATTTATGACGTTTCGCTAATTTCCATAGTGTGGGATCCGTTATCCAAAGACGGATTTTTACATGAATGAGATTTCTTCTTCCTCTGGAGCTTGAGATGTATGAAGTCAGGGGCTAATGGTTCAAGGAAGATGGAGAAATGACTCCCCTAATCTATGGATTCTTTTGGTGGCGTCCTCAGTGACTTCTTCATAACGGGATTTTGGCGAGATCTCTCCATGACTGAAGCTGGGAGCATTTTTGAGTCCATTTCCGTTGAAAATCTAAAAAGAGTTTTTTCATATAATTTGGTTTACCAAATTACAGGTAATCTAATAAATATATTTAGCCGTAATTTTATAAGAAAGATTCCGCGTAACCGAGATTACCTCATTACACATAAATTCAGAATTGGATTTGTTGGCAACCTAAAAAGAGGGTTTTTCAATAAATAGGTTTACCAAATTACATGGAAACTAATAAACATATTTAGTCGTAATTTTGAAAGAAAGATTATGGAGAAGCAAGATTACTCAATTCCCAATAGATATTAAACCATGCTTAATGGTTTTCCGAAAAATGAGATTATAGATAAAAAAATAAACCTTATTGCTGGTTTTAATAAAAACTGGAAAAACTATAAAATTTATTACAGGTTTGCACATATATTAGATTACTGATAAAAGGTTTTACCGGTAAACCGGAATAAGAGATAAAATGAATGCAAGAACCTAACAGGTATGAATGACTCCCCCCTCCAAAGCTCAACCGGGGAGATTCCAGAATTCATACATCCTTTCCTAGGCTATTCTCTCTAGGTTAACGGTCGATCCACTCTGTCTGCGACATATTCCAAAACTGACAGGAACGATCTTCCAGCCACTTGCAGATTAACCCTTGAATCCATATCGAACAATTTGGCTAGGTATGGATCGTTTTGCAAGCGATTTACTCTCACCCTTTGGAATAAATTTTCAATCCCACATTCTTTGGATAAGATTGCATGTAAATAGGCTTACCATATTACTGGTAAACTTAAAATCATATTTATGTGTAATTTCAGAAAAAAGATAACAAGTAATCGAGATTATCATATTATAGGTAAAAGTCAAATCACTCTTGCCGGTAATATTAAAAAATAATTTGTTGGTAAATAAGTTTACCATTTTACTAGTAAGCCTGAAATCATGATTAATTGTAATATTGAAAATATGATAACAGGTAAATAATTTCATCTTTTTAAAGAAAAATATAAAAACATCCTTAGCAGTAATGTGAACTGCCCAACCCTAAAGGGCTTTGGCGTCCCGCTGCATCGGCTCTCTGCTTGAGAGTCCTTGACGGGCGTAAATTCCGGTAATTCCTACCGTACTATTTAAGATGTTAATTGCAGCATTGTGATCCCTATCCAGAACAAGACCACAGAAGGGACAACTATGTACCCTTACGGATAGGTCTTTTGGGACTGGATTATGGCAACAGCTACAATTTTGAGACGTGTTCTTGGGATTAACGAATTCAACTATCTTCCCGGCACATTCTGCCTTGGACTTCGTTAAATTCATCAACTGATACCATCCTGCATCAGAGATAGATTTTGCAAGATGATGGTTCTGCACCATGCTTTGTATCTGCAAATCCTCAAATACGATACGGTCATAGGTATCTACCAGCTTTCTTGATGTCTTATGAGCAAAATCTTTTCGTTGATTTCTGATTTTTCTATGAACTTTTGCTACTTTGACTGCTTGCTTTCTCCTGTTCTGTGATCCCTTCTTTTTCCTGCTTAACCGCTTCTGTTCCCGTGTTAGTTTAACCTCTGATTCTCTCAAGAATTTTGGAGGTTTGATCTGCATTCCGTTGCTCATTGTTATCAAGGAACCTAAACCTACATCGATTCCTGTTTCAGTCTTGATCTCAACAGGGATGATCGGTTCTTCGATTTTGCATGAGAAGGTAACATACCATTGATCGATATCTTTTTTAATGGTACAGGTCTTGATTTTACCTCTGATTTCTCGATGCAGGATTATCTTGATAGCTCCTATTTTCGAGAGTTTAAGTTTTCCACCTTTAAGTTCAAATCCTGATTGTGGATAAGTGAAACTATTATACCTGTTTCGTCCCTGAAATCGAGGATAGCTAAAACCATTATAGAAATTCTTGAAACTTCTTTCGATCCTTTTAATTACATCTTGAAGTACCTGAGAATAGACTTCTTTTTGATATGAAGTTTTTGTAGCTGTTAATTCTCGTTTCTGTTCGTAGTAACTTATCCATTCAGGCTTTCCCCATGGGAATACATGAAATTCTCTTTTCAATCTGTTAAGCTCTGCCTGTCGCTTTCGTTCTGCAAGAGCTTCGTTGTAGAGGTGTCTACACGTAGAGAGAGTTCTATTCAGAGTTACTTCCTGATTCTTATTCGGATATAACCTGAATCGAAATGTTTTTTTCATGCAAATATTGTTTGGATTTTTTTTTATGCTTTGTCTATACACGAAAAATACGACTATATCAATCGCTTTTTCGGGGATAGATTCTTCTATTCCAAGGGGTACGATTCATCTCAGCCCTCGAAGGGTTGAGGATTCTCTACCCCTTGACCCCAACGTCTAAAAAACGAAATTATATATAAGCAAGTAAATCATATTACAGGTAGTCTGATAAATTAGAAAAACCATAATATTTATTACAGGTTTGCCTATATATTAGATTACTGATAAAAGATTTTACTGGTAAACCAGGAAAGGAGACAACATGAGTGCAAGAATAATAGCAGTTATGAATCAAAAAGGCGGTGTGGGAAAAACCACCACATCTGTGAATTTGGCCGCAGGGTTGGCTAAGGTCGGCCGAAAGGTGCTGGTAATGGATGTGGATCCGCAGGCAAACCTGACGACAGGTCTATTGCGCGACAAACCCATGGCTGATAAGACGTTAAAGGGAGTATTCCAGGGTAAAGTGTCGTTGTCGGAAGTGATACATCCTACAGACACCCAGGGATTAGAGCTTGTACCGTCGCACATAAGTCTTGCCGTTGTGGAAACAGAGCTGTTAGGTAAGATCGGCCGGGAAACCGTACTAAAAAAAGCTATTACCAGCGATATACGTGAAAGGTATGATTATATTATACTTGATGCACCGCCGTCACTTGGGTTGTTCTCCATCAATATATTAGCTGCGGCAGATGAAGTTTTGATACCCATCCAAACCGAGTTTTATGCTATGGATGGCGTGGCACAGCTGCTTGAGGTAATAAAACTTGTTCAAGATAACCTGAATGCTTCGCTTAAAGTAGGTGCAGTGATTTTGACAATGTATGATGCCAGAACCAAGCTCGGATCGCAGGTTAAGGAGCAGGTCATAAAAGCTTTCGGCGAGCTGGTGCTTTCAACAGCAATCCCGCGAAATGTGAAGCTGGCAGAAGCGCCAAGTTATAATGAATCAATATTTCTCTACGCTCCGGATTCGCAGGGAGCGAAAGCTTATGAAAAAGTCATCATGGAGCTGCTAAGAAGATGGGGTGATTATCATGAATAAATCCAAAAGTGAAAAAAAGGATAAGGGAGACGGTAAAGCTAAAACTGGTGTGATTACACCGGGTAGTAAAAAAACCGATAATTCTATTAAACCTGGTAGAATTGGTGAAGTCCAGGATGAGTCACAGGATGCAGCGTTGATAAAAGGCAGTGACCAGGACAAAATGACCTCTGATGATAAATCGGAATCATCTAATGAAAACAAACGCATTACAGGTGGACTTGGAAACAATCCACTGAATAAGATAGATACATCAGGTCTGCAAGGATTAATTACTGGAGCTAAGACACAAACTCAAATTGAACAGGAGCTATTGTACACTAAATCAGTTAAACTAACATTGGAAGATCTTGAGTTTTTACAGGACATGTCGATCTCAGTGAAAGAGGAAGGAAATATCTCGGCGGGTATCCGTGCATGTATTAAAGTGGCTCGAAAACAGGTTGGCGAGAAAGTAAAAGAACTTGCAGCTCTGCGAAAAGCTTCTGAAGCATTTGAAATTTAACTTCGTTGAGTTCAAAGGGCGAGCTTCTAATCCTTTTCCGAAAGTTAGGGGGATAGGGCGAACCCTTTGCAATAATATTAAAGATATGCCAGGAAGACCATTCTAGGCAACGGTTGATCGCATCAATCTTTTGCCTTCCAATTGTTGTATCGATCGAGAGCCGTTTCTAAATGAAGGAAGAGTTCAGTCAGTCTTTTACTTTGAGATGCATTTCAAAGAAGATGCGCTATCCGCACTATGGCAGCTTCCTCAGGATTTGAGCAGAGCCGAATAAAAATATTTTGTAAGATATTAAGTCTATGAATAGTGTTTTCCAGTCGAAATTGTACACTGTTCTAATTTTCTGCGGAGATTTAATCAACTGGGTCTTTTAACCCTTTTTTTTATTATTTTTTATTTCATTATATAAAAAAAATATGATAAATGTTTTTTTTTGTTTACCGATAAATAAATAATTCAATTTATAGTTAATCAAATTTACTGATATGCAAATAATATAAATTACAGATAAATCTATAATCTAATTTATAAATAACCTGGTAATCTAAATTATAAGTAAATCGATAAATTGGAATACAGAAAAATCCGTAACGATATTCTGGAAAAATAAATTCCGTAACGTAAAAATCATAAAGTACGCCGACTGTGAAATTCATTAGTCGAATAAAGAGAATAGCAAAATATTCCGCAATCAGTTGGCATTATTTTTTTTAAGGCCATGAATCATGAAATATTAAAAATGGTTTTTGCATCCCATTACGCTGCGCTTTTCAATGTATCCAACGGGCTTTTTATTTTCTTTATTTCTTCTGAAGAAACCTGAGTATATATCTGGGTAGTCGCCAGATTAGAGTGCCCCAAGAGTTTCTGTATTTTTCTTATATCCACGCCATCTTCAAGAAGGTGCGTGGCAAATGAGTGTCTCAGGGTATGCACATGCACTTCTTTCTTAATACCTGCGCGCTTTGCCGATATCTTAATTGCTTTCTGGATTGCGCGAGGTGTCATTTTTTTGCCGTTTACGGAAAATATGTAATCATTCGGCTCAAGATCATCGTTTCCATTATTATGTCCATATTCCAGGAGGTCTTCTTTAAAAAAATCCGAAATGATAAAGATCCTGTCCTTTGCTCCTTTCCCCATCCGCACCCAGCCAATGCCATCATTCAGGTCGAGATCCCTGAATTTGAGGTTAATACATTCAGAAAGCCTCAGACCAGTGGAATAGAGGCATTCGATTAAAAGCCTATGCTTTTCGTTTATGGTATCGTCTAAAAGATCTTTTATCTCTTTACGGCTTAATAAAATGGGTAACTTTTTGGATGCCTTTGGTGTTTTTATCAGGGACAGGTCTTTTCCGAGCATTCCAGTATAGAAAAACTTTAGACCTGCTTTTATGAGTGTTATAGATGCATTTGATAATGAATGATCGGACATTTTATGCGCGAGGAACTCTTTTATATCGTCTTGTGTGACATCCTCTGGTGATTTTTTTATGTATTCAATAAATTTATTATTGTAGAATAGATACATCCTGGAGGTTTGACCAGAAAAGCCCCTCAATTTCAATTCTGTCTGGAGTTTCTTAAATGCCGGGATTAAATTCTCTTCTTGTTTCATAGATTTCAACCAATACAAATAATTTTATTTATAACACCTAATTATCCATTTTGATATATAAGAAGTTCGTATAAGTGGGCTTATACGAACTTTTTGATATAATCTCAGGTAGCATGTCAACTGATATTTTTATTTGGCATTGATTTAAAAAGCCATTTTCAGGTTTTTTCATGTCATGAGATATCAAACTATACCCAAAACGTTTTAACAGGGTTTATGAGCCTAACCCAAAAGCAGGGAGGTTTCCTTTTTCAAATACCAAAATTAAAACCAATCTGCAGGTATATGAAATAATTGCTTCTATCACTCCACTTGAACCCCAGGATAGCCGGAGACCCCAGAAAGAATTCCTGAAATTCTTGTTCCGTCGGCCCCGGCATATCCTGAAGGACCTCTGCATGGCACTTCCTTTCAAGGGAGAGTCGATATATCGATGCCAGCATGTTCTTTGGTTTATTGGTTTATCCGTATTACTGGTTTATTCATAATTTGCATTATCAATTTATTTATAAATCAGATTACAGATTTACTTGTAATTTAAATTATTAGATTACCAATTATTTAGGTTATTTGATTATTCATAAATTATATTATTGGTTTATCGATAAACCAGAAATTATTTATCATAATACTTATAAATAAACATATAATAAAAAAAAGTAAAAAGAGTGATTTTTTTCGGAGGAAGAAGAGACAGAGATGAAGATGATAGCGAAAGTGGAATATTAGGTGGAATAGGTGGTATAATCGGCAAAGATATTTGGAGGCCTCCCCACCATCGTAACCCCTTCACCTATATTGGTCCGAATATGCTCAGGGCTTGGTGCCATATCTGCATCCAAAATACTTTGTCGTATTTTGGAACATCGACAATTCCTTTCACTGGAAAAGAGGTTTTCTTCCATGTTAACTGTGAATTCACCTGAAATCCAGAAAAGAAATTGATGAAATCAAATCTGCTATTGATAGTGAATCTGTTGATTTCAGAAATGCAAGGAATGAAGTTTTAATGGGAATCATAAAGGCCATAGATATTGAACTCACCAAAAATAATAAAATAGAAAATCAAAACATAGGAAAAGGATCGCATTTCATTTTGGATTGTTCAATTGATATCCCTCTCTCTCTCTCTCTTCCCCACCACCCCAACCCTCTTATCTATATTGCTCCGGGTTTGTTCATGGCTTGGTATATCGACGATTGCCTTTTACTGGAAAAATGGTTTTCTTCATGTTAACTGTGAATTCACTTGAAATCCAGAAAAGAAATTGATGAAATCAAATCTGCTGTTGATAGTGAATCTGTTGATTTCAGAAATGCATCGAAAGAAGTAGTGTTGGAATCATAATGGCCAGGGATATTGAAATCATTGCTAAAGAATTATCTCCTGATTCTTTGCATCTCCAACTTAGCTCAAGTTTTCCAAGAGCATTAGCAAGAGTCCACGGTTTTCTGCTAATCTTGGTACCGCTGGCGTCTGCCACTAACTCGAGAGATATTGAAATGGCAAGCTGGGGAGTGGATGCAATCGGTACAAGTATTATCATCTTGAATATCAACTTAGATGTTTGGGAGACTTTAAGAAGATGAAACATCTAAGTTATATCTGCCATGGCCAGGATAGAATGCCCAAATTGTGGGTTTGTGCATGAATGTGGACCCACCAAATCCGAGACCGCAGATAGTGAACTGCGATCGGAGAAAAAAAAACGGAGCCGTGTAATCAGAGGATACAGCATTTACTATGTGCTGTGCCGCTGCGGTTGTGGATGTGGCCATTCCTGCGAGTTGAAGTACGGTCCTTATGGTAAAGCCCACAACGCTCAGGGAAGAGCTGCCCTTCAGGGAGAAGCAGGTGAACGACTCAGGGATGTGAGAGAAGCCAGCGCAAAGGTGAGAAGGGGGCACCTTGCAAAAATACATGGACAAAGTACAACTTAGCACTCTCCAGCCTCCCTGAGAGCCATGCAGATAAGAAGATGTCTTGGGATGAACTCTCTCCTTCCCCGGCACCCCAACCTCTCACCTGGCTGCATGCATTGGAGGATCCGGATTCTCCATGTCAGTAGAAGACCCCAGGATTCAGGCATGAAGTTGTCTTGATTTTGCACTGGACAGAATATGTGTGAAAGATGCAGAGTGGAACTCAGATATAGATTAAGATATATCGAGCACCTTATACAGCAAGGATAAATGAATATGGAAGACTGTAAAACCATCGAAGACGTACGCGAGAACATTAACAGAATTGACCGTGAAATAGTTGAATTGATATCGCAAAGGAGCCGCTATGTGGGGCAGGCTGCAAAATTCAAGAAAACAACGCACGATGTCAAGGCTCCTGTGTGTGTGGAGGAAATAATAATAAAAGTGAGAGGGCTTGCAGTTGAAAATTATCTTGATCCTGATATAGTGGAGAAAATATATCGAACAATGATCGCATGCTTTATAGATTATGAATTAAAGGTACACAAGAGATGAATACGTTCGATAATGTATCAGGGCAATATAAGGAAAAAGCAGTAATCCAGCAAACAGCGGCGTCTAATCTCCTTTTCCTTCTAAAAATAGGAAAATCGGATAACATCATCGATATCGCTTGCGGACCAGGACATATTTCATACAGGCTCAGTAAAATCACAAATGGAAAAGTGACTGGCATCGATATCTCTGAAGGTATGATCCGTCAGGCAAAGAACCTGTATCCTGGGATAGATTTTAGGCAAATTGCCGCAGAAGAACTCGATTATAAAAACGAATTTGATATTGCTCTTTGCAATTCCTCCCTGATGTGGTTTGTCAATCCTGAGAAGGCAATAAAAGGAATATACAATTCATTGAAAATCGGTGGAAGACTTGCTCTTGCCTGTCCTGCGACTTCTGCCTGGTCGCCATGGTTCGGGAGGATTATTTCAAGAGTCACGGCTTCTGATGATATAAAACCTGTTTTTTATCACTGGAAAAGCCCCTGGTTTTTCCTTCCTTCGAAGGAGGACTACCAGATCTTCTTTGAAAAACAAGGGTTCAAGACAGAGTATATCGAAATCAAACATGAAATAACAGATTACTCTATTGAAGAAGCATATAATATATATCTTTCAGGAGCTGGAAACGGGTTTACAGGAAAGAAATATTATGATATCGAGATCGATGATGATTTTATCTCATCTTTTAATGAACATGTGAAAGAAGAAATCAGGAAAGAATCCACAAATAGGCGATTGAATATTGAATTTAATCGTTTGTATTATATAGGAAAAAAAGTAACTGGTTATTAACCGACCCATCCGGGTTAATTCATAGCAGGTAGGTAAGAATTGTCCTCAAAAATAGATGCCGGACTTGAGTTAATTTCTGCACTTGGCGTCATCGAATTAAAATCGATTGAAATACGGGATTTGCTTTACAATTTGATCTCGAAAGACTACAACATAATCGATGAAATTCTGGAGGCTGCCCAAAAAGAGAAGCTTCTACAACTAACTGAAAAAACCTATTTAATGACTCCGGAAGCATCACATCTTCAGTTTGAAAAACCCAAAATCGTAAAGCAGGAGGAGATGGGCACTTGTAGATATTGTAGGAAGAAACTATCCACAGGATATTACGTTGTTTTCAAATCGCATACCTATGGGCCTTATGGATCATCATGCATTCGGAAAATATACCTTGATCATTTAATGTGAAGGGAGATCTGCCTTCTGGAAACAATTTTAGCATTAAATCGGTAAAAGTGAAAATTTATTTATCAATTTACAAGTTTACTAGTTTTACATAATGAGCGGGAGAAGTCGCCATAATGTCGAAAGAATTCAACCGAATTTTAATTCAGTTCAAACCTTTATAAATTCAAAAATGAATAACTTCATTCAAAAATGGTTATGTAACTATGAAATTCCACAATGTTCTTGACGAGGATAATGTTCGTTTGCTCTGAAAAACCGCCTTTAATGTCTCCTCAGCGCACTGGATCCTCCTCCTCTCCCCCCAACTGTCTATTCATGTGTTCCAAGAAAATCTACTAATTCGATACGAATCGACAATTATTTACATGAGCCAAGATTTGTGTTAGCGAGTAAATAGCGTGGAGGAGAAACAGTGAATTATTGTGTGGACTGTAAATATCTTTCAACAAGAGTAAAAGGCAAAAATATCCAAGGATTCGACGGCTATTGCTTGAAGATAAAAAAGAATGTATACCAGACCAACCGCGTGTGCGAGGTTTTTATACCAATTGAGTTGTGAATTTATGGACTGCGCTCTTCAAGGCATGGTAGGTAGCGATATAAAAAAAATAAAAGTAAAAACCAAAAATTAAACTTTTTCGAGCAGCTCTACGCTTACTTTCTTCACATTCGGCTTGTTGATCTTTGCCGGCATCCATTTTGGTTTGTTCTTTGGAGCTGCAACGACTTCTTTCCAGCCCTTATAAATATGAATCTTCTTGGTGCCTCTCTCTCTTAATCTTAATTCGATAGGCTTTGATTTTGTTCCTTTGCTGCGATTAGCTGCTTTTAAAGCTGCCTGGCGTGGCTGGTGGCCAGTAAATACTCCTTCCTCTTTCCCATTCTTTTCCCTTAATACAAAATTTCTTATTTCTGCCATAATTAGTTCATACCCCGACAACGATTTGTTGTCTTTGGGTAGAATCATTCGTCCCAGTATATAAATGTTGGTGTGAATAATGTGCCACTGCATATTGTTTTATCTTAATATGGCTATTGCTGATTGCTCAGGAGTTGTTCAGATAATGGTGATCAGAATACTCGCTTAACCCCATCCCAGCGTCATTTCTTTCTTTTAATACGTTCTTCCGGGATTACGTCGTTGTTATAGTAATGCTTCATGCTTGTCATGCCCCTGAAGGGCTAAGATCCTACTGAGAGATAAACCCGATTCTATAAGCCAGGATTTCCAGGCCTTCCGCGTAGATCCTGCGCTTAAATCTTCAGGGTGTTCCAACTCTGCAAGAGCAACCCATCGCCTTAAATTTGCGCTCCATGACTGATATACATTATAAATATAAAAAATTTATTATTCATGTATTATTAAATATGTTTCTCATTTTCATAATCTACTCATTTGAAAATCCCCCCTTCCCCGGATCACCATCATTGTAAAACAGTGGTGAAAGTAAACTGCGTCTTAATTTTGGTTATACGCGGTTTTTATCCGGCTTTTGCCAGAAAACAATATCTGGAGGCAATATTCTATACTTTCACTCATACATCGTATAAATGCTTACATAAATGCGATATGAGCGATTATTTGGATAATTTGATATGAAACCATTGGCAATTTTGGGAGAGTAGTATTATATTATTTTTTTATCTCTTAACTTTCTGAACATAGCGAACTCAGGATCCTCATCATACTTACTTTCAGTTGTTCCAATCTTATCACCATATTTAGTAAATTTCTTTTTATCATATGGTATCTGACTTTCCTTTGTCTCATAGAAACTAATCTGAGCAACTCTCATTCCGACATATAGTTTTATTGGAGCTTTCCCAGCATTCTGCAACTCAAACGTTAAAGTTCCACTAAACCCTGGATCAACAAATCCCGCTGTTGAATGAATTTGCAATCCAAGGCGCCCCCAAGTGCTTCTTCCTTCTAACCTTGCAGCTAGATCATTCGGCAATTTTATATATTCTAAAGTTGAGCCGAGCGCAAACTCACCTGGATGCAGCACAAAAGATTTGAGGGGTCTAATATGAACATTTTCTATATAATGTATTTGTTCATTCTCATTGCTTAACGGATCCATATGAGTATATCGAATATTCTTGCTTACTTTGAATTTTGGTCCTAAACGTAGATCAATAGATGAAGGCCCAAACTGCTGTTCAGCTTTGATAATTGGCGTGATAATTATTCTACTCTTTGAATTTACATTTATTATGCGCTCTATTATCTGGAACTCATTCAAAATCATAACTTCTCCCCAACCTCAAATAATGATTGAATATAGGCTGTTTCTATGGATTTTAATAATGTACTGTCATTTCTATTTAAAATCTTACGATAATTATTATAGTTTTTATCAAAATCACCATCCCCTTTGAAAAATATATTAATAAATTCTGGTAAAGTATTTTTAAACTTATATATCCATCCCGCAGTTATAATGACCGATGCCACATTTGGTTTTTCTTCAAATTTACTTAGTAAACTATAGATATTGTCATCATTCTTTTTAAATGGTCTATATAATTTCCTCAATTTAAATGACTCGCATAGTCTTATCAATTCATTATCATCTAATGTTCGAGAAGAATTAATCGGAATATTTGCTTTAAGAGATTTAGATAAAGAAACACTACGATCATATTGATTTTTGGTATATTTTTCTAGGTTTTTCCCTTCAAGAATTTGTAGGGATTTATTCACCAGTTTATCTAATTCAGGAATTAAAAAATCTAGATTTGGCATTACTTCATCTGGTTCATCTGATCTGGAATATAAGACCTGTCTTTCATCTAACAATTCTAAAATACCCTTTATATCTTCCATATCAAATTCATCTTTTAGTTTTGACTCCATAAGCAATAATCTGTATTTTGGTGATGGGTGAGTGTTAGAAAAACTCTCTAAATTGCCTGATAGTAGATTAAAAAACATGAAAGACATCATATAAGCAGGACCTATAATCCTTAAAGAAATCAAATCTGCAACTATTTCTTTAATCCACTTTTTTAATATTTTTAAATCATTAGCTGGAAAGTGGATATTTTTAAAAGTTTCTTTGGTGATTTTTAAATATTTATCATCTAAATTATGACCGATTTCATGAATCAAAATAGTCCACATCAAAGGATTTTCTTTCTCTATTTTGGGCAACTCCAAAATTACCCGATCTTCATCCAACATTGGAATTCCCCACTCTTTAAAACGTTTACTAATATTTATTACTTCATAATTATATATATCAGATAAAACTATGGACGGTTCAAGTTTAGGTTCTAGAGAAGGAATTTCTTTTAATAGGCTTTTTATCAATAGGTAGGTTTCTTCCTTTGCTTGCAGATTTGGCAAATATCCGAGAATATTATGCAAGACCGCAACTCTATTAAATGAGTTTATACACTTATCAAGGCATCCTTCAAGTATTTGTTTATTAATATCCTTTTCATGATATTGTTTAAATATTTTGGCTGTATCAATTAGTTGGTTTCTTATTGATTTATTTGCACTTTGATATAATTTAATTATATTAAGATCATCTTCAGATGCTTGGCTCAATACATCATCTAAAAAAGCATCCATCCGTATGATTTTTTCAATAGTCTCTGCTAAGAGTAGTTCTCTTAACAAATACATTTTGCAGGCACCCTTCTTATGTTTTCAATCCTGGCTATATCTTTGAAGGCTTTTTTCAAAAAGGGTGCACTTATTCTATTAAAAAACTGCTGGTAAGTTCTTATATCCTTTTCAGAGTAATTTTCATTCTTATCGATTGCTTTTTGCAGTTGTATTTTTATTTTCTTTGCATTTTTGGTTAATTCTTTCATTTTTTTATCATCTATTGTAGTCGGTTCATCTGAAATAGCTACTAAAGAGCTTATTGCATTATAAGCTTCAAGTTTTGAATCATCAATAATAGTGTCATAAGTAATCTCTTCCTCAAATATCTCGCAAAGTCTTAGACCTTCCTCTAATAAGCTCTTTGTTCGATCATTATCCTGTTTGAGGTGTAAATATTCTAATCCAATAATGGCATTATCAGCCATTGAACTCCATTTGAGGTAGCTTCCTACACGATCGGTTATTTCTAGCACTTCATTCATAATGTATCACCAATCAAGTCATGGTGTTTTATTTTAAATATGTTTTCAGCTCCACTTTTTTTTTAGTTTCAAGCATTAATATCACTTATTTTGCTTAAATAAACTCTATTATTATGTATTATTCAAATCTGTCTTTGCTGTAGATCTTTATTTTGGTTTCATATATGCTTTTAAGTATCGGTTTATCAACAACGCTAAATTTGCGATCAAGAATAGTATCACAAAATGAAAGCGCTGAAAGGGTATATCTATATTTACGATTATATTTATCTTTCAACAAAATACCATAATCATTCAATTTATTTATATCATTCCGTATTATGCTCTCGCGCATTTTTTTCAGCATATCCTCATCTATATCCTTATTTAAAACACCATGCTGATAATTTGTTAAACACAGCATCGATATATCGCTAACTGTAGGTGCTATCCCAGCCAAAGCATGGAGTATGTTAACTCCCTCAACAATATACCAAAGATTCGAAATATAATTTTTCCCCTCGATTTTTTCCTCTGTTAAATAGGGCGGCAGGGCCTTTTCAAAAATGCTTGTAAGTGGCACATTTTTAAGCTTTCTTGTCCTAGTCAGCAATGTTGACGACATGTGTTCTGGAATTCTTGAATATTCTATTGGATCTATATCCAGCTTATTGTCTTTCCACTTATTCTCAAAATACTTTTCAACTTTGGAATATGAATATAAAAGCGTATACATATACGGTAGAAGCATACCAGTTCCATATTTCGACCACTCAAATATTAAATATAGATTATTTCCGGATACTTCTCTCTGTTTAAAATCCCACTTCGCATCAGAAGATAAAGTCTTTTTTATTAAGGTAGGTATGTCAGTAAAAAGACTTATATCAATTTGACTAACCATTTTATCAAATATTGATTTGTTGGATGCATTGCCCTCTTCAAGCTGTAATATCTTCTCTGCAATCCATGATAAACCACATTCTGTAATTACATATTTGTTTTTATCTGTTTTTATTAAATTGTTATTTTCCAGATAATGTATAGTTGATTCAAGATTCATTAAATGTGTTCCGAAACTATACAATATCACCTTATCCTTCTGTTCTTTTGTTCCAAAACGAATGGTTATATAACTAGCAATTTTATTTAATTGAAATTTGGTAAGTCCAGATTTTAATCTCTCCAAAATTAGAGGGATTAACGTAGTAGTTTCACACAGACTATTCGCAGTTTCCATTTCGGTTGTAAAATCAGTCAGACTTGTATTTTTAGCCCGTTTTAAAGTCAGACTTTCCGTTTGAGAAAGCATAAGGGATATTTTGTAGTAATTCCTATAAATAGTTTATTATTATTTTAATGCTTTTTTTATATATTCAAACACAGGTAAAATGTCCTTATTTTGAATTTTAATTGTTCCGTTTGAGGAGATGCTTACTGCTCTTTTCAAAGTACTAGAAAATACTTTTAGGGCTGTTGTTTCACCTTGACCGATACTTCCAAATAAATTATCTATATCTTTTATTTTCGAAATTAAATCTTTTCCAGCTATAGTACCATTTCCTACCTCTGGTAAACTAACTTTTAAATACCTGAGTTCTTCCCCCCAATTAACAAGTCTCATTTGCTTATTTGTAAAGCTGAAGGGAGAATACACGGATTCATCATTGAAAAATGATTTTGCGATTATTTTTCCAATATATGTATCGATATATTTCCTCGCTCCTCCTTTAGTTATAACCCCAACTCCAGTTGGAGAACTAACCATTAATCCGGTATCGAAACATATTATGGATTTTGTTCTAATGGAAACATCTAATGGGTTATCTAAATAACTAAATTTTAGACTTACTGGCTCTACAATCTCTATTAATATAGAATTATTATTTTTTAGAGGTTTTATCGAGGACAGTGAAAGTTCTGAAGGCAGATTGAATAACCTTTCCCTAAAGTCATCTAATTTAACTTTATTATTGGCTAAATTGACTTTTGAGATTACAAAGGAGGACATATTAATCGAGTTTATGTCGTGTATACTTCAAAGACTTTTTGGAAAAATCTTTCTGAGGTTGGAGATCTTCCAGGGAGATACACTACATGACTTGATTTATCATGGCACAGCATATCGTTTTATCTCAAAACTACATATATCCCTTAAATTATACGACATTTTTTGCTTCTATTTCCAAAACTCCCAGAAATGGCGCTTATTTTTCCCTGGCTCTTCCGGAGCTGGCATAAACAGCCTAGTCAAGCTGACTTATGCTTACGTTAAACCTGAATTAATCCAGCAGGACGGCCATATATTGAACCAGACACCAGACAATAACCACTGTTTATCTTTGCAGATACTTAATATCCAGGGGCATACCTGCTAAATTAAGCATCCGCCTTCCGGACAATTGTTGCTTAGATACTCCAGAACTATATTCTCAAGATCCTGGGCCATCTTTTCAGTATCAAGTTCTATTTCTTTTGCATTCTGGGTCAGATACTCCAGAAACTTTGATTTCAGTTCTATTGTCATTTTAATATCATTCTCTCGTGCCTTAATCTTCAACTATGGCGGCCCATTTTGCAAAATCCATTTGGCATTTTTTCCGGGCTTCCTCCGCTTCTTCTTTTGTCTCGAAACCGTAGATAATAACATTATATTTCATTTTTACCTCCATTCTTCCGGATCCCTTGCAGGCAGGCTATAACCCGGTCAGATTCATTATCTTTAAGGCAGTAATGATTCATCAATTGTATCATTGGCCAGCCAGCGTCCAGGCGCATCCGGAATCTCATTTCACGGCTCATGTTTCCATCCTATCTAATACCCTGTTGGCACGCCTGGGGTAAGGTTGTAACCGATGCATATTTTACTTTGTGCTTTTCTGCCTTCAATGTTAAAACCAGGCGGCATAACAAGAGTAGAGCTACATAAGCTGTCACAAGGGGCAGAGTAACGAGCATTTCGGGAAGAGGGAATATACTTTCAAGGTGTCAGATTATTCCCGTCGTTGCGGAATGAAGAACGAGATCAACCTACTCATAATGCCTTTCCTTGACCTGCATCGTATGCCTGGCAGCCACCTAATAGACAAAAATGATTTTTGTTAAAAAACTTCAATCAATTGATTTATTATATATAGAATCTATTTAAAGTAGGTGGTACTAAATGAATACACTGAAGGAAGCATTTGAATCTGGAAAGCTCGTCCCATATAATGACATTTTAACAGGGAAAATCACTGAAAATTCATTTGCGGTTGGTTTCCATGCTGTATTAAATGGAACGGCTGATAAAATTTACAGTGATCCTGCCATTTATTTTAATTTGACGCACATGACTAAAAATCTGAGGGGGATTTTTAATGATGTCCTGACACGAGTATCAAAAGGCGGAGCAAGACCGCTTTTGGTGATTGATACAACTTTCGGTGGTGGAAAAACTCATACACTTGTTGGTCTATACCATTTATTCAAACATTCAAGTATCGCGAAATCAAATAAAAATATTCAATCCATATTAAAAGAAGCAAAACTTGAAAACATTCCAGAAGTTACAATGGTTGCTATAGACTGCCATAATATTTCTTCGGTAAAGAAAGGGGCTGATGCAAGGACTCTCTGGGGCGAAATCGGCAAGCAATTAGGATGCTATGACCTTGTTGAATCTTTTGATAAAGAATTGAAAAGACCTGATGCTTCCACATTAACTAAGATGATTAATTCAACAGGAAAACCTGTTCTGATAATGATAGATGAATTGGTCAATCATCTGAAAGATGCCAGAGCTGAAAAAGTAGGGGATACTAATCTTGCCGAGGTCACTGTTAGCTTCTTCCATACAATGACTGATGTGATCGTGAATAGCAAGAATGCAATGTTCATTATCACATTGCCAGGTACTGAATCCGCTTATAAGAAAGAATCAGAGATGCTTGAAGAATATAAAAAAATGGTTAAGGAATTGGGGAGCAGAGAAGCTTCTTTTACGGTCCCCATGGAAAAATCTGAAATTTATGAAGTAATAAAGAAAAGATTGTTCGAGAAAATTGATGAAACTTACACCAGGCAGGTTGCAGAAGAGCTGCAGCAATTTTATACTAATAATTCAGAAAGTTTCCCCGATGAAGTAGTTCAACAAGCATATTATGAGAAGATCCAGAAATCATATCCTTTTCATCCAGCCCTAATCGATTTGCTATATGAACGCATCTCAACAATAACTGAATTTCAGAGAACCAGAGGAGTATTGAGGTTATTGTGTCATGTATTGAGAAATGTTTATAATAATGCTCATTTAATACCAAATGATATTGTTATAACTCCTGGTATAGTCGATTTTAATGATAATAGTATTTCTCAGGAATTAACAAATAAAATTGCACGCGGCGAATTTCAGAATGTTATTAAAACGGATATAGTGAATGATGATTCAGAAGGAAAGTGCCAGAAATTGGACTCAAAAGATAAATTTGGGTCTAATGTTCGGATTGCGACGTCTATTTACCTTTACACACTTATTGGCACAACAAAGGAAGCGAGCATCGGTTGTTCTCCTAAAGAGTTAGTTCTATCAACCGCAGTAGATAAGGTAACATATCCAAAAGATATTCTTAATGATGTAATAAGCCTCGAAAATAATCTGTGGTATATCTATAATAAAACCGGAAAGTGGCATTTCGATGTTGAAGTAAATATCAATAGAGTGATTTCTGATGAGACTGATGGGGTTTCAAAATTAGAATATGATCCTGAGATTAAGAAAAGACTTGGAAAAATGCTCGAAGTAAGTGATTATTTTGATATCCATGTATGGAATCATGATGTCAGAAATCCACATAAACCCACACTCGTAGCTGTGAACTATAATGATATTAAAGGTTCTGAAGATAAAGTTCCTGAATCGATTAAAGAGATCATTGAGAAAGAGGGGGCATCATTTAGAACAAAAAAGAATTTAATATATGTGCTGGTTCCAAGAGAGGATAGAATCTCAAAGTTAATCGAAGCTTCTAAACGATTTATTGCCATCAGAGAAATTAAGGGTTCCATAAAGTCAAAGCCTGAATTGAAAACATATAGTTCAAAAATCGATGAACTCCTGAAGGAAAGTGAGTCAAATCTGAATGCTTCGATAGAATTGTGCTATTCTCTGATATATTATCCACGTGGAACTGAAATAAAAAATATTGTTGTTCAGGATGGCTATGAGGGCGCAAAGAACCTGCCAGATAAGATTTATATGGCGCTTATAAAATCTCAAAAGATTGTAGAAAAGCTTGCCCCAGTATATATTGTGGATAAGATTCTGGGATCTAAATCTGAAATAACCGTCAATGAAATTCATGCAAATTTTGAAGAATCTCCTTCATATCTTTTGCCAAAAAATAAGCAGGTATTATACGATGCAATATCTGAAGGATTGGTTAATAAATTGTTTGGTTTATATATAGGTGGTATTGGTGACATTCTTTCGATTTCAGAATCTAATTACGAAAAAATTGGAACTAATTTTTATTTTAACAGAAAACCAACATCGGGTCCAAAGGATGCCTATTATATCCTTCCAAAAGAAAGATCCGAAGCAATTGAGAATAAATTGAACAGTTTTTCAGATAAAGGGGAAGTAGAGGTAACTAAAGGAATAAGTGAAATTACATGTGGTGATGGTGGTATAAGTCGTTTGGGGGATAAGGAGAGGATCCGTCAACCTGATTTTGTTGATATTTCGGAGATATCAAAAATTGGTGAATATAAAGATTGGGAAATCCAGAATATGGGCTTTACCTTTTCGAACGTGAGGGTATTTCCACAGCTTCAAACCAAACTGAGTTTGATTTTATTGGGGATATCGGATGTTAAGCACTCTGTTAATATTTCAAGTGAGAAAATGAGTCTAACAATTAATGAAGCCGATATTTCTGATTTGAATAGCTTGATGGAGATTCTATTTAAGATATCAAATATGTTTGCGGATGACCTTAAGGCACATCTTGAGTTGTCTTTTGGAAGCGAATTGAAAATAGATGATGACCTGGTGGATAATTTTGTTCAATTAAAAGCATTGGGTGATGTTCTTAAATTTAACTCGAAATTGAAAAAATAAAACTCAGGTGGCTCAATTGAAAAATTATCTCAGCAAAGATAGAGTTCATTACTCCATCGTTTTAAAAGATGGGAAAATTCGGTCTGCCCAATTAAAAGAGCATATTGATGGACTAAATAAGCATTTTTCAAATAATATCGGAGTAATATATTCATGGCGCGCTGAGATCATTCAGAAATTTCTGGATTCATTAATAAAGAAATATCATGATGATCTTAAAACTAGAGTGAAATCCTATCAAACTGTATTTGATGATGATGTTTTCACCTTAGATTTTAATAAATCAAAATGGAATAACGAATACAGGCTTACAACTGAGATCTCAATGAAATTGCTTCTTGCTATACGGCTAACCTCAAGTATAGAACAAAGACCGCGTGTTGAAGAAGCTCTTGAAATTATTCATTCTATGTCTGATGAAGAGGTATCGTTCTGGGCATGGAAAGTACTGAGTTTAAAAAGCAGGGCATTAAATGGATTTAAGGCGATGTATTTATGAGGAACTAACCAACAGTGATGACAAAAATATCCTATTTTATGGTTTTGCTTTTTGTATTCTTGGCTGGATGCATCAATAATAAAAATCCAGAAGAGACAATCGTCCCAAAAGATTTTTCAAAGAATATATCAACTAAAGAGTTAGCAGTAAAAATAGCAGATCTTCCCGTATTAGAATTGGAAACGGTAGATTCATATGAAAAATTTAAAGATATGGCTGATAATATCAACCATTTAATCACACTGTTAAATAATGAGGGCGGTTATGAAATCCCTGGATTTGAAGTCACAGATGTAGAGTATCAAAAAATATCCAGAGTATTAACTGAATATGGCCCTCTCATTGGTAATTATAATGAAGTTGTAAACGTAGCTAAAGATTATGATGACACAGAAGAAAAAGAGAAGGCATTGTACATTTCAATAGGTAAATTTGGCCTTGAAACCGCTCTTATTGTAACAACAGCATTTGCAATGCCGATATTTCAAGGTGTTGGAATCGCATACAGGGCAATAGGGTTGAATAGATTTGCTTTTTCCTGTCCAACATGTATTGAAATAATATTGGGAAATGCGCATTGGTTTGTAAGAACATTCATGGTTGAGAAAAGTTCAGAAACCGCTGAAAAAATCCTTAATATAATAGAATCTGAAAATTTAAAAGGTTTAAAAATAAAAGCCGAATATTCGGTTAATAAAACAATAAACTGGACACATGAAATTTCATCATCGTTGTTGGTTAAAAATTTATCATTACCTATATTATGGACGTGAAAATTATGCCTGAAGAAAAAAGAACCCTCATTGAAACCTTCCTTCCAGTCGAGGAAATATCTGAAGAGGCAAAAATAGAAAAACTTGGTAAAGCAAAGCCGCCAATGTCATCTCTTCACTACTGGTGGACAAGAAAACCGCTTATTGCTTCAAGAGCAGCGGTTCTCGGAGCACTTCTCCCGGCTGATTATGATATTCAGGAATTCAAAAGACTCCTGGGACTTGGAAGAAATGAACGAGCACATAATTACGATATTAATCCCGCTCAACTTGAGAAATTAAAACAAGAATACGCAAAGGTATGGGGTTCTGAATCCCCAACAGTTCTTGATCCATTTGCAGGCGGTGGCTCAATACCTTTTGAAGCAATGCGAGTAGGTGTAAACGCAATAAGTAATGATTATAATCCCGTAGCACACCTTATCCAGAAAGCCACCTTAGAATATCCGAAAAAATATGGAGAGAAAATATATAAAGATGTCAAAAAAGGGCTAGATTGGGTATTTGAAGAAACACGAAAAGAACTTGAAAGCTACTATCCAAAGCATAATGGAACTTCTGCGGCTGCATATATCTGGGCATGGATGGTGTGCTGTCCTAAATGTGGTTTTGATAATCCGCTTGTAGGGCAATGGTGGCTTGTAAAAACAGATAAAAATAACATATACATTCAGCCCTCAATTGTTAATGGAAAACTTCATCTTGAAATAAAAAGAGGAACGGATGTGCCAGAAGGAACATGCTCAGGTGGTGATGGGAACTGTTTGTCATGCGGTGCCAAGATTCCAAATGATGCAGTCAAAAAAGATATATCTGAGAGGGAAGAGGAACGTCTCTTAGCTGTGGTTCTGACAAAGAAAGGTGGAAAAGAATATGTTTTACCTTCGAATGAAGATTTTGAGGCATTTCAGAGGGCAAAAGAAGGGGTAAATCGTAATTGGGATCAGTGGTTAAAGGATGATTTAGTACCTTTGGAAGAGATGCCGGGAGAATCTGGAGAACATATTCGTATAAAGATTTACTTGAAAGATTGGCATAGAATTTTGAACCCACGCCAAAAATTTCTATTTGTCAGTTTATTGAAAAATATGAGGGAGTATGGTAAATTCATATCAAAGGAATATGATTTTGATTATGGTGAAGCGGTAACAACTTATCTTTCATTTATTTTTGGCAAACATATTGACCGTAATTGTCGTTCTACCACTTGGGACAGAGGTAATCAGCAAATTGCCCATGTTCTTACTTTTAGGAGACCGGGAATACTCTGGGATCATGCAGAGGTTAATCCATTTGTGAAAGGTTCTGGGACTTTAATTGGGATGATGGAAAACATACTTGATGGATTGAATTACTCTATAGAAAAGCTCGAAAAAGGCGGAAGTGCTCGCATCACTAAAGCCTCAATCACTAATTTGAAAGAAGTCACAGAACTTGTAGTTACAGATCCGCCATATTTCGACGACGTCCAATATGCTGAACTCAGCGAATTCTTCTATGTTTGGGAGCGTAAAGCTCTTCAAGGATTTCATGACCTTGGAGATATCCCGAAAGCAGAAGATATGTCTGTTGGCGGTAATCGTGATGCAGACTTCTTTCAGAAAATGTTCAAACTTTCCTGTATTCGTATGCATGACTGCCTGAAAGACAATGGCATCCTCGTCATGTTCTTCGCCCATTCCTCAATCGAGGCATGGGATTTCGTAATAAGCTCCCTCCAGAAAGCGGCTTTCAGGATAACCGCAACATGGCCTGTCCACACAGAAAGCACAACAAACCCCTTGGCGCGCGGTCATGCCTCTATGATGTCCTCAATCATCATCGTTGCACGAAAGCGTAAATCAGAAAAATCAGGATACATCGAAGAGATAAAAGATGAAGTCGAAACGCACTTAAAGCGGCGTCTGGATGAATTCTGGAAATACGGATTGCGCGGGGCTGACCTTACGGTTTCGGCGATGGGAGCGACTCTTGATGTTATCACCCAGTATTCAGAGATTAAAAGCTATACCGGCGAGATGAATATAAAAGATGTTCTTGCACTCGTTCAGAAGTATGTCGCAGAATATGTGCTGAGCAGATATATCAAAAACACAGCCGGACTTGACGCGCAGACTTCATTTTATTTATATTCACGATTGAGCATGCTTGAAGGGATGCCGTTTGACACAGCCAATCTGATCGCTAAAAGTCTGAATATCAATTTAAAACAATTCGAGAACGAGGGATTGATAAAATCTATTGATAAAGGAAAAGCAAAAGGCATCCAGATTCTTAGATATAATGAAAGGGATTTTATTAATACTGACCCGAAATCATTAATTGATGCAGTACATCTTATAATGGCAGCGTTTGGCAAAGGCGGCTTTGCCGAGGCAGATAAACAAATGGAAAGAGTTCGATATAGCCGGAATGAGATCAAAGATATACTGGAGGCTTTCCTGTCGCTTGAACCTGAAGACCCTGAGCGACAGATATCCATGAAGATTCTTGAAAGAACCGAGCAGTCATTCCCGAAAGCAGGACAGAGAGGATTGGATGATTTCTAAGGTGGTATAGATGCCGATAAGCTGGGACGATGTTGAACAACGTTTCAAGGAAAATAGGTTTGATGACTTAATAAAGCTAAAACTCAATGTCGATGCTTTCCGCCTTCATCTCAAACATAAGTTCGATCCTGTTTCAGCAGTCGCCATCGGAAAGATTGACCCTCTGCCCCACCAGATCGAAGCTTTTGTAAAAATGATGAGACTGCTTCGACCTCAGAGCGGCATTGACGGAAGGATTCGTATGCTTCTTGCTGATGATGTGGGACTGGGCAAAACCATCATGATCGGCCTTGTTATGAAGGAGTTGATCCTTCGAAAGAAGGTTCATAGAGTGCTTATCGTTTCCCCATCTGGATTGCAGATCCAGTGGAAAGAGGAGATGAATGACAAATTCAATGAGACATTCAAGATAATTCATGGACAGATAGAAAGCAATCTGTATATGGAAGAAAACAGAGCCATAATCTCAGTAGATACAGGAAGGAGCGATGAGAAATATGGATTGTTGCTGCAGGCTTCATGGGATATGATAATTATTGATGAAGCGCATAAACTCAAGCCCGGCTCTTTAAGGTTCGAACTGGCTCAGGAATTAAGCAAAAGGACTAAACATCTGATCCTGGCATCAGCAACCCCGCATGACGGCAAGGTGGAAAACTTCACTGCCCTCGTAAAACTTGTCGATGATGAACTGGAATATAGTTCGGATTCAGGGGAATTTAAGAAATTCCTGGAACCTTTGATGATCAGGCGGCTTAAAGAGGAAATTGTAGATTTTAGAGGAAAAAAGATCTTCCCGAATAGAGACCAGCCCCAGACGGTCAATATCGATTATTCACCTGAAGAAATGGAGTTCTACAATGGAGTTGAAGATTATGTGACCACTTATTATCAGAAAGCAGATGAAGCGGGGAAGAATACAGCAATACTGGCTTTATACATTCTTCACAGAAGGGTGAGTTCATCCATAAAAGCTGGTTTAAGTTCTTTGATAAAGAGAAAAATACGATTGCTTGAGCCTTACATAGACTTTGATGCCAATAAAGAGATCAATTACTTGGATTATCTTGAAGACCAGGATGAAGTGAAGAAGGAGAAGGCTGAAGAAATTTTGTTAGGCGCAACAGCCACTACTGGAGAAGAGCTAAAGATCGAATTGAAGGCTCTCGATGAGTTAATCGCGATGGGAGAAAAACTGATCGCGGAAGAAAAGGATAGCAAATTCAAGAAACTGATAGAGTTAGTCAGAGATCTTCGAAAAGAGCAACCGAAAGATAAGATAATCATATTTACTGAATTCACAGACACTCTCCGATTCCTTGAAAACAAACTTATAAAAGACGAAGGATTTTTGGTTTCAAAAATAACTGGCGGCATGAGTATTGAAGAGAAAAAAGAAGCGGCCAGACTTTTTGAAAGGTCATCTCATATTTTATTAGGCACAGAAGCAGCAGGGGAAGGATTGAATCTCCAATTTGCCAACATTGTAGTCAACTATGAATTACCCTGGAATCCTAACAGATTAGAACAAAGGATTGGCCGAGTATATAGGTATGGTCAGGAGAAAAAAGTCTTTATCCACAACTTCAAAACGGCATTTCCCATTGATGATGCTGTATTGAAAAAAATCCAAGAGAAAATGGAAAATATTAGAGCGATATTCGGTGATAGTGCCATTGATGTTATTGGTTCATTGATCTCTGAGAAAGAAATGCTTGACATCTTTAAAGTGGCAAGGACTGCAGGTTCAGGTGTAGATAAAGTCGAAGAAATTTTGACTGAGAAGTTAGAGATTTTCAAAGAGATCGACCATTTTTTGATTAAGGAAAGGTTCAATCTTATCAATGTTAAAGACATGACAAGGGACATCTCTCACTGTATCAACAACTTTGATATTGAGAGGTTTTTTTTATCTTATATCACACAAAAAAAATCTGCTGAATATGCGTTCAAAGACGGCCAATATATTTTTGAGATTCCTAAAGTATATCCAATAAAACCTCTCTGTATAGACTTAAAGCAATCCACTTTCACCAATCACCAATTCAAAGGTGTATTTGATACTAAAAGTAAGGGAATTTATGTAGCCCTTGGTCATCCAGCCCTCGAAGCAGCTATTGAAGATTCGCTGGGATATAGTTCAATATCATTGATTTCATCCAAAGAAAAAGGTATTCTTGTTACATTTATTTTGAAGTTTTTCAATGGTTTAGGTCAAGAGATATATTCAGAACCATTACTCTTATTAAAAAATAACAAAGAATCAAAGATTATAGATCCTCTGATGATATGGGAAATGAATGAGAATAAATCTCCCTTAATAACAAAAGAAAATATCGAAGAAAATAAGCGTCTCTTTGGAGAAATTCTTGAAAATCAACAATCACTCATAGGGGATAAAATAAAGGATATAGAACTATTTGTCCAGGAAAAGAACTCAAAAGATTTGAAAATGGAAAATGATTTCCTCTTTGCAGAATATGATTGGAAGATAAAAAATCAGAACAAGAAGAAGCAGGATCATCTCAGCAAAGGTCAGAATTATTTATTATCTGGTATTGATAAGAAAATTTCTGAACTGAGATCGGAAATCAAAAAACTGTTAGCAGATAATCAAAGGTCAGGAACTATTCGATGGGAATTATGTGGTCCTGTAAATATTGCATTCCTAATACCTTCTATTGATATAAATGAAGATTCTCAAAAAGAAAATGAAAATATAGAGGAACTTAAGAAGGAAATTGAGCTTAAAGGAATGAGAGCCGTAATGGAATATGAAAAAGAACATGGGAGAGAACCAAAAGATGTCTCTTTTGAGACAATTCGAGGTTATGATATCGAATCAAAATCTACTGGAGAAAAAAGATGTATCGAGGTGAAATCTTTTGGAACACAAAATCCCATTCAAATAACATCCAACGAATGGAGAGCAGCATCGCAAATTCAAGATGAATACTATCTCTATGTGGTTCAAAATGTATTTTCTAAATCAGATATTCATGCCATCAGGAATCCCTATATAAATCTTGTAAAATTTATGAAGAAGGTAATTATTGAAGATTACCGAATGGTTTTGGATAAATTGCCTGAGGGTTTTGAGTATGTGGAATAGAAATAGAAATAAAATAAGCTTTCCAAGCAAGCTAACTACAAACTAATAATATAAAATAGATTTAAATATGAAATAAAATCATTCTGAACCTAATTGATGTTTTATTTTAAATCAATATGCTGCGAGGCTTTATTCCAACTAACAATATAATGAAATTAATTGAAGCAAACACTTGATAGAGGGTACGGAATGCGGGATACTCCACCATAGAGCGAAAGAATGTGCTTTCGTTAACAAGCATATCTTGCCTTCATAAAGTTCAGAGGATATCCTTTTAATAAATCAATATCATGTAGCTCAAAGAGGCAGACTTTGGTAAAAAGGCGAAAAAAGAAGACATCGAATGGATTTTTATTTGTGGCTCTCATTTTTATTTTGATGGTAATCATCCTTGCCGGCTACATCTACATATCCGAAAATCCAGCTGTAATTGATGGAATTCCAAACCAACCTGACAGCCAGCCAGTAATAACACCTACGGGTCCTCCCGCAACAAACACTTCCCCAAACAACACTGTTAAACTTGCAGCCTTCAACCTCCAGATTTTCGGCACAACCAAAGCAGGCAGACCTGAAGTAATGGATGTGCTCTCAAAGACCATCAGGAACTTCGATATTGTTGCTGTACAGGAGATTCGCGATGCTTCTCAGACTTCTCTACCAGCTCTCAAGAATTCCATAAATGATATGGCTGGCCCGAAATATGACTTCGTTGTTGGCGAACGCCTTGGCAGAACAACCAGCAAAGAGCAGTATTCATATCTCTACAACACCCAGACAATCCAGCAAATCGGGACCCCTTATACATATCCTGATCCAAATGACCTGTTTCATAGAGAACCATATGTCGCAGAATTCAAAGCCAAGAACGGCAATTTCGATTTCGTACTCATAACCATCCACACCGATCCCGATACAGCCACACAGGAAATTACCGATTTACCCGCAGTAGTTGAAAATGCAATGGGCCGGTTTCAGGGTGAGGGTGATTTCATTATAATGGGCGACCTCAATGCAGATTGCGATTATTTTAATGAAAACAGCCAATCCCCACTGAAGAACGGCGATTATCTCTGGATTATCAATAACAGCATTGACACGACGACAAAAAGCACAGCCTGCACGTATGACAGGATAATTCTAACAAGCCAGGCAAAAACCGATTTCACAGGGAATTCAGGAGTGTTCAGGTTCGACCAAGTGTATAATCTGAGCTATGATATGACGATATCGGTTTCAGATCATTACCCTGTTTATGCAGAGTTCTGGAACAACAGGGATACGGATTGATAATAATATCAATCTATGAACCTGAAAGAGGAGAACATTTCATTGAAATTGTTTTCGAGTTTAAACTTGAAAACTTAATACATGCAATCTATTTCCGTGAATAATGTTGAAAGTTGAAGTTAAATCTGGTTTTCATCTTCAGTTTTCATCTCGTATATCAAAACCAAGATTTAATCTGAAACAACGCTGATGTGGATTGAATATGAATAACGATAACAAGACCTTGTTTATTTTCGGGTTCGTGTTTTATTTCATCGGAGATCTGACAACGACCACCATCGCCCTGAACAATGGATTACCAGAAAGTGGATTTATCAGGGTGATCGGAAGTCCTGGTCTTGCAGATATGGTGATCGTGAAGGTGATCTTTTTCGCAGCCCTGTATCTTCTGATCGTGTTTTTAGAGAAACGAGGTAATAACTATCTATGCGGGGCTGTCCTTGGGCTTGTTGTGGGGATGGGGATGACGATTACCTGGATGAATGCTCTGACTATTCTGGAGTACCTGGGATGAGGATGAATGCTTTTATTGAAATATCCTGTTTTAGATATTGAAAATATGAAAATTAGCAAAAAAAGAGCGATGTAGGAAGGGGAAACTACCATCCTACAAGGGCAAATCTGAGAAACAATATGCTGTGGAATATCAAAGATCCCAATAGGGTAACTTCAATGGCTGATAATGTGCCTGTGAAAAGGATAAGCTGTGATTGCGCTTGAGGTCACATAGAAATAAATATATTTATATAATCGGCATCAATATTCAGATATACCGAAATTGTATACAAAAGCGCAGACAAGAATGCTCACCATAATTGGCTTAAAAATTTATTGCGATTTGAAATAAAAATGTTGGTGGGGCAGAAATAATAACCGAGATGTTTGGATTGAATAGAAAAATACAAAACACCCCACGAAGTACTTTTTGTAAGGGCCCAATATGCACAAGATGTAATGAGATTAGATCCTCGCTCTATCCTCGGTTCACTCATGTCAACCAGAAGGTGGCACAAACTGCTACTGAAGAAGGGACACCATCATGAGAACAAGTGTTGGACAAATGGACGGCGATGGGTGGGAGGATTATTGTCAGAAGCTTCTGAGGCTCCGTTACAAGGATTACCAGCAAGTGCCAGCACAATTCGGAGGCGATTACGGGATTGAGGGCTTTACCCGGTCGGGACTTACCTTCCAATGCTATTGCCCCGATGAAGACCTCAATGGAAAGGATCTTTATGAGCACCAACGTGACAAGATTACGAAGGATATTAGGAAACTCGTTAGGAATGCCCGAGCGATTTCGGCGCTGGGGGCTGCCACCATTAGGGAGTGGCACTTTCTCACTCCGCGCTACAACCACCATGACCTTTTGTCTCATTGTCGGTCAAAGGAATCGGAAGTGCAGAGTCAGAGACTTGAAACGATACATAGTGAGTTTACGATTTACTTGAAAATCGAGGACGACTATATACCTGAACGTCAAATCTATCTGGGAATGAATGGGCTTAGGGTACAGCCTGCTAGCGAAGAGCCGCTACTAGAGGAACTGGAAAAGCTCCTCAGGAGCGACAATAGGATTGTCTTAAATATAAAAACGAAACTTGAGAAGTTGGCGCTCGGATCGGACCAGCGGGCAAATCTGACAAAACAATTGATAAGTGGATATTTCGTTGGCAAAAACGAGATGGAGATTCTCAACGAGAAGTTTCCATCAACCTATCAGTCTGTCGTTCAACTCAAGTCTAGCACACAGTCGCAACTGGGAATACAAATGCTATCCTGTTCCGATAATCATGGTGCTATCCTGAATAGGGTTCTTCAAGATTACGAAGGTAAGTTACGTACTGATTTCTCTAACAGTCTATCCGGTGCTCTGATTCAACGGCTTTCTCTTGAGGCCATTTCTGACTGGCTGGGAAGATGTCCATTGGATTTCCCCAACTTGGTGGTTTAACTATGAGAACTATAGATTTCCCGTTCCAGGCAATCGACACACTGACATTCAGTCCTAGACCGCAGCCCGTGCCCGCCAGCTTGCGTCCAATATACAGGATTGCCATTATTGCACTTGTCCTCAAGACTAACTGCCGTGGCAACACCGCGTCCCTGTTCAAGCTCCAATTTTTCAACTGGCTGCTCAAGAGTTCATCTCTGCAAGAATTAATTGAAGAAATGTTGTCTCACCAGAGTGTCTTCACACTGGAGCTGATACATCTCGATCCGATGGTCAATCTGGCTCTCAAGTATGCCTTTGCTGAAAATCTCATTTCTGTCACAAGTAACTCCAAATACGAGCTCACTGATAAAGGAATTGAATTTGCCAACCGGATTCTCGGAGACGAGCAATCAGTTATGGCCAAGGAGCGAGAATTCCTTATACGAATCGGGCAGAAAATATCGGAAGTGACATTGAGGGAAGATTATCTATGAAACTTCACATAAACGCTTTTAGGGTAACCTTGGCAACGAACAGAGGTCCATATGGAGCAATGGTTTTATTTGATAATGGGCTCAATGTCATTCGAGCTGAGAACACAAGTGGCAAGTCTGCCCTCATGAATGGGATGCTTTATGCGCTGGGCCTGGAGATACTGGTGGGAAAGAGGGGTATAGAGGCAACAAAACCCGTCATGTGGGACAAAGGTGATTATGGTGGTCAGATATTCAACGTTCTGGAATCGTTCGTCGAAATTGAAATAGCTAATGCAATGGGTGAAGTAGTGACAATACGTCGCTATGTGAAAGGGGAGATAGACACCCACCTCATCAAGGTGATTCATGGCCCTATTGTGACCGGAAGGCATGAAAACAAGCACCAAGAAAAATCCTTCTTCGTAGGCATTGAGGGATCAGCCCAAAGGGAACGGGGTTTTCATAATTTTCTGGCCAAATTTCTGGAACTCGAATTGCCTTCTGTCAAGAGGTTCAAGGGAGAGGATGTACCGCTTTACATTGAGTGTATAGCCCCACTAATGTTCATCGAGCAGATTCGTGGTTGGAGTGGTATCCAAGCAACCTTGCCGCAGAACTTCGGAATAAGGAATGTTTCCAAACTTGGAGTGGAATATATATTGGGTCTGGATGTTATTGAGAATGAGAAACGGCGAATCCAGATTTCCGAAGAGGCAAATAGTATACGTGAAGATTGGCGCGGCATGCGAGAGTTAATGTCGCAAATTGCATCTAACGTTGGTGGCAGATTAATGAATGTTCCTGTTGGACCTGTTGCTGTTCTCTCCGATGAGCCTTGGATTGCCATTTCTAACGATGGTATGGATATGATTACGCTTGACGGCTTGCTGGTAGCGAAGAGAAGTTTGCTCATTGAGAGCCCTCTTGAAAAAACGAAGGGAGTTCCAGGGAGGGAAGATCTGGAGAGAAAGTTGGATGCCCAAGAGAACGCACTTTTAATTGCTCAGGCAGAACTTTCACAGTTACGATCTGACATCTTTGCGGAAGAGGATGAGCTTCATAAGCTTCGGGATAGATTCGTTTTCATCAAGGCTGACATTCAACGAAACAAGGATATTAAGCGGCTCCGTGACTTCGGTGACGAGACTGGTCTTTCGCTAATTCAGGGTAAATGCCCAACATGCAATCAAAACATCCAGGACAGCCTCGTTCCCACTGAATCTGTGGTGATGGGCATTGAAGAGAACATTAGTTTCCTTCAGACGGAGGCTGAAGCTGTAAAGTTGCTTATTTCTTCTGAAGAGGAACGCTTAGGCCGTCTTCAGGGCATGAAATCAGGAAAATCCCGTGCTGTAGAAAATCTCCGCATGACCATTAGGGATTTACGATCGGATTTGCTAGAGAAACGGGATTTATCCGTTACAACAATCCGGGAACAGGTTCACATCCAGGAGGAAATTTCTAGGCTGGAGCAGTTGCGTGGTGAATTTGAAGAGCAATTCAGCAGGATTAAGGATGCTGCTGAACGATGGAAGAAGAATCGAATCATGCAATCGGAGCTTCCTGATGACTACTTCTCTAAGAAGGATAGGTCTAAACTTGGCTCTCTCTCGGAATGCTTCGCTATGAATTTGGAGTTGTTTGGTTACCGCAGTGGAGGAGTTACAGGGCTTCACATATCCGAGGACAACTATCGCCCTGTCAGCGATGAGTTTGAGATCGCATATGGGGCATCTGCTAGCGACAATATCAGGATAATTTGGGCATACACATTGGCGTTGCTCCAAGTTTCGTCTAGTCACGGAGGCAAACATTGGGGTGTTTTGCTTTATGACGAACCAGAGCAGCAGAAAATGAAAGATACCAGTTCAGACGCCCTGTATTCAAAAATCGCCAAGATGCAAAAAGAGGAGTTCCAAGTGATTATCGCAACAAGCGCCTCCGTAGAGGTGACAAGCAAGCGAATCGAGAACATTCCTCACAAATTAATGGAATTTGGCGAGAAGGTAATCAGGCCTATTCAACAATAGGAGCATTATATCCTTATCATTTGAAGTGAGATTAACCTATGTCGTTACAAAAAACACTTGAAACAAGATACCCAAAAACCGAACCATATCTCATGCCAACTGCCACGTACATGCCTTGGACTTCAAGTCTAGGCGTGAATTGGTCAGGGCTTTTTTCATTGAAGATGCTCAACTGAATCTTTAAAGTCATGTTTAGAAATAATCTTAAAAAAGAGATTACGAATAAATAAGTTTACCGTCTTACAGGTAAATTAAAAATTATGTTTAGTTATAAAGATATTTATATTAAAACTTCCATTGATATAAACAAAGAAGTTCTGAAAGTTGGAACTATTGATCACTTCCCAATACAATATTGCTACTGACTTAACTTATTATCCACTCCTAATGATCGTTCATATCGCATTTATTGAAATGTTTACGGGGTATAAACGAAATTATAGTATATTGCCTCTGGATATTGTTTTCAGATAGTGATCTCGTGAAAACTCTATATAAGCTACATTACATTAGATACATCCTGGTGAGAGGTTGAGAATCCGGGAAAAGGAAAGGGAACTAGCAACTTGCAGAAGATGTCCTGATTGACCTTTTCAGATTCCGGATTATTTGCGCTCCGCACTATCCAACCGCTTTTATCCTCCCACGTTCCAACAGAATTATTCCCAATAATGGACGTGAAAAAATATGAATAATCCCGTTGATCCACGCAAAATCCCGCTTTTTATACAGCGATTGGCAAAGGCAGGATATACTTTGGATGTTGAATGTTCAAAAAGAGAGATCAAAATAACATACAACAGGAGTGCTTCAAAATATACGACTATCCCGTTTGGCCAGACCAGACTAACTGATTTTCAAAGGGGTGATTTACATGGGCAGGACAATTCCAAGCTTTCGCATGCTGCTTGAAGGGATAGTAGAAGAACTTTCAGCATTCAGAAGGGCATTGAGGGGAGAGGACAAGAATGCTTTTGATAGCCTCATGAATAAAGCAAGGGAACATGCATCATCATGCACGGTTGCGCCTCTTCTTGACCCAATGGAGGCTATGTTTTTGTCTATACTGGTGGAGCAACAGAAAGAGATCAATTCGTTGCGGGAGGCGCTATCTAATTATGGGAGGACGGTTATAAATCGGGGCGATACCATGAATTGAAAGATGAAATTATCCGGATACTCGAAGGAAGGGTTAAAGATCTTCAAAGTCAAAACAGCTTTTTAATTCAGGATCATACCAGGATATCCGGCCAGCTCGATAGGCTGCTCATGCCATCCCAGGAAGAGCAAAAAGAAAAGGGGAAAAAAAATGGTTTGAGTTCTGGAAATAGATCACCAAAAGACATAATTGCACTCGTATCATGTGGTTAGCACGATTCAAGAAATGTTTTTTTTGATTTCGGACAAATTGAGCAAACTATATGACATTGGTTATTACTGAACTATCTATTTTGGGAGTAGCGATGGTGGCAGATACTGCTGTAACGATAGAAGATCGTCCTTACATAGGTTTTCAAAAATTATTTAAAGTACCTCTAATAAATGCAGGATTATCAATATGGGGCGACGATCTGGCTGATATACGACCAGATGTTGATGCAGATATTTGGCTTCAGGACTTTATAGATAATCACGTGACGAAGGACATGAGTCTCTGGAATATGGCAGAAAAATTGGCAAAAAAACTTAATGATACTATTGGCAAACGTTTTATAAAAGAAAATAAAAGAATGGGAATTCATGTAGCCGGATTTGACATCAAAAATGGCTTACGCGGTCCTGCATTATATCACGTACATAATGGACATTATCAAGTCGGATATGGAAATGGAGAGATTATAACAATACCAAATGAATCACCTCCCATTAGAGAATTTAGAGCTCATGATGACTGTAATCCTAAAATTTATAATAAAGGAGAATATACGAAAAGAAGAAATGGAGATTTTGCAGTTTATGCTTATTTGAATGTAGATTTTAAAACTATCTTTGAAAATCTTCAAAAAGAAACAAATTTTATTTTTCCTTATCCTTCAACTTTAGAAATCAGAGGAGAATATCTTAGATTTTGGGTTAATACAGTTAAAGACATTTTCCGATTGAGCAATTTGGGAATATATAGACTGTCTAGAAGACCGCCGCCTATGATAGACTATACGCATATTGGTGGCCCAGTAACAGTTTTAACAATTTCAGAGCAAGGCATAAAGGATTATTATACAATATGACAACATCATCGAAAGGAGAAATCAAGAACAGCGTCAGGAGCAAATAGAATGAAATGCCCAAAATGCAACCGCAAAATCGAAAACAGTAAGATAAGCCATGCCTTACATTTACGCGTAGCCAACACCTTTGATACCGAAATGGAGAACATAAAAAAATATGATATGCTGCGGCTAAGGGTACTTTCCGCCGGTACTCATGATGCAGAAATGGAGGATCAATCAGTATCTGCGATATGCCCATATTGTGGGTATATACATAAAAATCGTTGATTATATAGTCTTGGACAACCATGATCATCGAAAATATTATATAAAGTTAGAGATATAATATGATGTTAATGAAAGAATTTGAAGTGCCAGGAACAGGAAAAATTGTGTTATTAGATGATATTAGCTCTGCTATGTTCAAATTTCCAAATAAGACAATCGTAATTATAGAAACAATAGAGGATTATGTGAACATGGCATTAATTCAACATCGAAGAATACTCATGGACTTAGAACAAATTAATAATAGCTATATTCCCAGACTTGGTCCTCATGGTACAGTTGGACAACCCATTTTGGTCTCTGGCAAAGAACTCACAAATTTATTATTTGGCGATATTCACTATTATATTATTTGCTGGCATAAAATTGGCAAGCTCATGGAGAATTTAAACGTATTAATATCTTTAAATCATGCTAATTTGGAGACTTACAATTCATTATTTTACAATTTCAGAAAAATAAGAAATAGTTTTGAGCATATTAATGAAAGAATTGAAAAAGAAATTATTGAGATAGGTAGTTTTGACGGAACATTTTTTACCAGTTATGATGACCATAAGATTGATCTCAAAAATGGTGAAGACCATCTGAGAGACTTTTATGGTAATCTGCTGGAAGATCTTAATAATCAAATGAGCCCCTAAATCTATGTACAATGCATTCTCAAATCGAAAATCTCAATATCAAGGATGACCTTAACCTATTAGCCACCCCTAATGATTGCTCACAGTTCATTTATGGAAGCCATTATATGAGATATAGGAGAAGATAGATTATATCGTCTCTAGATATTGTTTTCTGGTAAATGCCTGTTAAAATGTGCATATAAGTCTTATTAGATGCAGAATACTTTCTTCATTCATTTCCGATGAGGGGGATCTGAGGATTGGGGGATTTTCAAATGACTCGTTTATGAAAATGAGTTACATATTTAAAAATACATGAATAATTTAAACTTTATATTTTTAATGCATGGTTTTTATACTCAAAAAAAGTTGACAAGTTTTTATTGCTAGATACATAGTGAATTTTTGCATGTTGGCCTTTATAAGTTCAGCTAAAATGAAATTAAAATTTTAAATACATTTATGCTTGTTATCAATCAATATTATTTTGAATGGTGCGATCATATCGAAGAGTTGTAGGATATCTACTTACATTTGCTTTATTTTTAATTTTATTTTATTATATAACTATATTAAAACCGAGTATTATTACATCACTTATAGGATTTTTTAGTGTAAAAAACATAGTATCAGATATAATTATATTAATACTTACAATCTTGATAACAATAGTCCTTGGATTAATTATCTATGGATTCCTGCTATCAAAAATAGAAAACCAATCTTATATTTCTTATCTTTGGATTGAAAGAACATTATTTTATTTAATCACTTGCATCATAATTATTTTCCTATCATATCGTATATTATATTCTTTTAATTTTTTACATACTCAAGTTGACAGCGCCCAATATATGATCAGCTCTCTAATACAAAGTGAGGCTGCAATAATCGCAATATTAATAACTCTAACTTTAATTGCAGTGCAACAGAGCGCATCGTCATTTTCGACAAGAGTAATAGACATATTCAAATACGGAAATCCTGATTTTTGGATAATTCTAATAATCTATATAGGGTCAATTATTTATGGACTTGGTGTTCTTAAGCTAATAGGTGGGACAGGTTCAGATCCATCAACCCTTGAAAGTTCAATATTTCTTTCGTATTCTATCGGCATTTTTTCATTAATTGCATTAATACCATATATGTGGAATACTCTTGATTTACTAAAGCCGTTGAAAATGATTGAAATACTATCAAAAAAAATATCAACAGAAAACATGTCAACTGCAGTTGGCCATAAATTAATTGATCCTGAGGGAAATCCAATATTAGAAGCAATTTCATATATTTTCTCAACCGAGATCAAAACCAAATCAATTATTGAAGCTGAAGACCCAATTCAACCGGTTATTGACATCATAAGTCGTTCATTGATAAACCATGATTATGAAACAGCGAGGCAAGGGTTTGAAATAATTCAAAAATCTATTAATGATAATATAATTAATAGAGGTTATTATAATCGTAGTGTTTTTGAATCAATATTAACAAAATTAGTTATTGATTTAACAAATTTTACAAAACTTGCTATAAAAATTGATGAAGATAATTTAGTCCTAAAAATTCTGGCAATGTTTAGTGATATTCAAAAAATAACGGATGATCTCCTTATGTCAGATGCATTGAATATAGTTGCTGAGTCGCTTAGAAAAATCCGAAACCAATCAGTTGGACAAAATATGCAAAGTGTAGAATTTGAGACATTGAAATTACTCAAACAAATTAGAGATATAGGTGATTATAAAAGTTATTATATGAAAAATGCAAGACTAATAGCTTGTGATGCATTATTAGACGCGAATCCGAAAGATATTATCTCATTGTCAAAAAAAGCCGATATACTTCTTATGAGAAATCAAATTGAAGAGGCATCGAAAGCCTATGATAAAATATTGGAGTTAAATCCAAAAGATACAGATATATTATATAAAAAAGGCTTCTTGCTTTTTTTTAGATTTAAAAAAGATGAGGAGGCATTAAAAACTTTTGATAAATTACTAGAAATAAAGCCCAATGACTTTCTTACCCTTTTTGTGAGTATTAAAGTTCTTACTCATTTAGAAAGATATGAAGAAGTATTAATTGCTTGTTCTAAAGCTTCAGAAATTAATCCAAAAGATGCTGAAATATGGGATTATAGGGGTCTTGCGTTCGCTAAATTAGGCAGGAATGAAGAAGCACGGAAATCATTTCAAATAGCACAGGAAATAAGATCAATAAAATAATATATAAAATTAATATTGATTTAAATTAAATATTGACAAATTTAATGCTGGAATAAACTAAAATGAACATCATCGATTTTCTCAACAATGAAACGATCGTTGCCTCAATCATAGGCGCTATCATAGGTTCTGGGTTGGCTCACTTTTTTACGGTCATAACAGAACGGTGGAAGGTAACTCGACAGGAACGAAAAGCCATTGTTGCTGAGCTTGCTATAATTTGCCATGAATACATAGCAAGTCTGGAAGAGCTGCAAGCTGCAAAAGAGGAGTGCGATCAACATGCTTTGAGAACATTCAAGGCACAACTAACACGCCTTGACGGCAGTCTTGCTGCCATTCAGATGCGGCTCTGGTATGTTTTTCCACAAAGACGGGTTAGAGCGGGTCTAGCTCGTCTTCGCTCTCGTCGTTTGGAGACCACCCAGTATCTTTTATCTAATACACTAAAGACTAAGGATGCGGATGTTGCCATACAATGGTTTGTCAAGGCAGTAGAGGAGCTAATGGAACAAGCAACGGATGCCTCCAACATACCCACTCGTGACTCCGCTAGGCTGGTTTATATAGGCTTACGTAAAGTTACGCCTGAGGATATGAGACTCTTGTCATTCCAAGATGAACCACCGCCATGGCAGTTTGCTGTGTCATTCGACTTTACTCAAAAAGTCGATTTAGCCGGTTTGGAGAAGGCGAAGCAGAAATTGGAAAGTCAAGCAGCAACGCTGAGATGTAAATTGCACAATCGACCCGCACACATTCTTCTTTACGGCAGGACTACCAAGAATTTCGATATCCAAGTGGACGCTTGCTGCGTGGAGTTCATTAAAATCGTGGAAAAGGCCATACACCTTCATGGCGGGAGAAAGATATAAAGAAAAAAATAGTACAATTTTATTGTATTATTATTGTAGTATCAAAATTGTAGATGTTGTCTAACCTTTAGGCAAAATTGTAAGTATGCCCCCTATAATCGATGCAAGCCCAGCCATTCGATTGAACCAGACTTCTGATGTACACGGTTTTGATTTCTGTATACACTGATTAAAAATTTTTAGTTCATCGAGAATTTTCTGAGTTTCGTATGTTTTAGGTAGCTCTATAACTACCTTTGTCTCAATTTCGCTTGCCAACTTTGTCATTTTATCGTTTAAGTGCTGGATGCTCTGATGCTGCAAATTCCTAACATCTTCCAAGTTTATACCAAAATTAGTAAAGTCTGTTTGAATTCTATTCAATTCATATTTTATATTCCATAATGCTGGCGCCATTTCTCCTGAGCGAAGTTTCAACTGGAAAACTCCATAATTTATATTGTCAAGGCGCCGAATCACCAAGTCTTTAAAATAGTCGATTTCTTTCTTCTGTTCGGTTGATCGATATTCAAGGTTTTTTATTCCCACTGCAATTGAAATCAATGTATTTTCTAATATTTTAACCTTATCAGACAATTTTGCATCTTTTATTTCATCAAGCTGCCTCCTTATAAGCTTCATGCTTTCTTCTGGGAGGATGCTGCACATGCTTTGAAGAAGTGAACGCAGATTATTCAACCTGGTTTCAGCTTCATCCTGAGAATCAACTTCCCCAAGTCCCTTGACTTGATAGTATGTGTTTCTACTTATCTTTTCAAAGGGTGTTTGCCTGGACTCCTGGCAGAATTGCCTTGTCTTTTCTTCTATTTCTTTGAGCATTTCCTTAATCTTTTTATCGATTATCGGCAGCCCTTTCCTGATTAGCCCCGATGCACCCGGAGCTCTCTCTTCCGTTGTATCAAGAAGTTCACAAGCACGATCGCAGTACTGCCGGTATGCATTAAGGTCCGATTTAATCGCATCGAGGTTTCGTGCTTTCTGCACCTCCTTAAGCGCATTTCCGAGATTTTCTACAGCTTCAAGGAGCTTTTCTTTACTCTCCGAGCCTTTCACAGCTTCTTTTGCCTCTGCAAAATACTTTTTCACCTCATCCTCAGCACTTTCTTTCTTGAAGGTTATGGTATAGAATGAACGATAAAATGGAAGACAAAACTTTGCAGGGTTAAAATAAGTTGACTCTTTTGACGATTTTTCAAAAAATCTCAGGGCTCTCTCTAACTCTGTTCTGACCGATTCATCGCCTTTTGCCTGGCTTGCCCTGTATATTGATACTCTGCCTGATGAATGATTTGCAGATATACGGACATTTGCATCCTTGTCCTGTGTGAGCATGTGAAGGTCATCACAAGTATGTTTTCTGTATTTTTCGGGAATTTGGGAATAACAAGAACCAAGAGCATCAGCAGCGCTTCTTCGTACATAGTTGTTTTTGTCCTGCGTGAGCCTATGAAGGTCATTCCAAGCCTGTTTTATGTATTGTTCGGGAATTTGGGAATAAGAAGAACTAAGGGCATCAGCGACAATTTTTCGCACATTACCGTCTTTGTCCTGAGTGAGCATGTGAAGGTCATTCCAAGCATAATCTTTGTATTTTTTGGAAAAAAGGAAATAAGAAGAAACAAGAACATCAGCGGCAATCCTTCGCACATCACTGTCTTTGTCCTGAGTGAGTCTGTAAAGGTCATTCCAGGCCTGTTTCTGTTTTTTATGTTTTTCGGGGATATGGGGATAACAAGAACTAAGGGCATTAGTGGCACCAATTCGCACATCTTCGTTGTTGTCCTGAGTGAGCATGTGAAGGTCGTCCAATGCCTGATTTTTACATTCTTCGGGGATATGGGGATAACAAGAACCAAGGGCATTAGCGGCGCCAATTCGCACATCGTCTTTGTTGTCCTGAGTGAGCATGTGAAGGTCGTCCCACGCCTGATTTTTATATGCTTCGAGGATATGGGGATAACAAGAACCAAAGGCATTAGCGGCGCCAATTCGCACATCGTCTTTGTTGTCTTGAGTGAGCATGTGAAGATCGTCCCACGCCTGTTCCTTATCATTAAGAATAGCAAAATTGATTTTTAGTTCCTCTACTGCTCTTTTCCTCTCCTCCATATTCTTGTTCTGCGCACGTCTGTGAATCTCAGTCTGATCGACCACTTTGAACCTTCTGTTCTCATTACCTCAGCAGATTTTAAAACAGTTTCGATTAAATCAGTGCCACACCTACCTCTAAATAAACACTACAATTTTATCCTAAAATTGTAGTATTAAAAATAGAGATGGTATATAACGACTTAAGTAATTATGTATAATTTATACCTCTTTGTCAACCTGTTTCCCGAATCCAGGTTTATTGAATAAACGCTGGCATTGACGCACTCCGAGTTTTATTTTATAAACTTTCTCAATATGATAACTCAGCAATTTACCATCCCATAAATTTTGGGATTATCCGAAAGTTCCAGGATTAATCCTTAAATCTGAATTGATGCTGCTACTAATTGTTTCATTAAGGGAAGGTGGCCGCCCAGGTTTAAAATCTTCCTGCAAGCCTGCAAATCCTTTAACATTAAATTGGTTAACCCACGTTTCTATGGTTTTGGGGGTGTGTCCAAGCATTGATCCTACTTCATAACAGGAAAAACCTTGAGAAACAAGTAATACACCATGGAGACGATGATCGTATCGTGACTCGTTGGACCGAACAATCTCTTGCTGTAAGGCTATTTTCATTATTTCAGCATCTTCGATTTCCAGTTTACGCAATATATCACCATAATTACTAAATGTAAGAAAGTGTATTTATACACAATTACTTATGACGCTGAGAAATAGTACTATCTTTTACAGTCGCAGAGCACTCTTGACTATGGCACCAGTATAATCTTCCCCGTCAGGTACGAGGTATGCCTGAACTTTCATTTCTTTCAGAACTTTTTTGTTTTCGTCATCCAGTTCGTCCTCACACCCTATCAGGAACAGGATACATTTTCCTATGCTGGTGATTTTCCTCAAACTTTCCGCAACTTTTCTCTCAATAATATCGTAAATACCCGCGTCTGTGAGTATATATACCAGTGGTTTTCTACTTCCAGTTTTTATCAATTGCAGTGCAGGATATATTTTTGTATCGTCCTGGTTGGCTTCTATACCAAATATCTTTTCTTCTGCAGCTATATGGTCGAGCGTCGGCTCCTGTACCATTTTTTCATGCTTTCCAAATGTTATGATACTGACTGAATGATTATTTTTCTTTGCAGCACGGTTCAGCGCCACTGCAGCGTCTATCATTCGTTCATCTCTGCCGTTGAGTTTCATGCTCGTTGACGCATCAAGCAGCATTGTTAGCTGATAACCGGTTCCATCCACACATAACGGGCCTTCCAGGGTTCTTATTCTGAGGGTTGTTTCTCCAGGAATGATCCTGCCGTATGAAGTAATGCTGGACTTTATATCAAGGTTGTTTACGGATTCTTCAGGGGACCACATACCTGATGGCGATCTGGTTTTGAAATTTACAGAACTTGATTCTAACCTGGGCAGTGCCAGTCCAAGTGCACGGCGCCGCCTCAGCTCACGGAGAAGTCTTTTATTTTCTTTTATACTCTCTGGAACGTCGGCGCCCTGGAGTAGATCTTCAAGTTCCTTTGCTATTTCTCTCATATCGTCATCTTTGAGATCCTCAGAAAACGGCAGTTCACTCCCGGGGAGGGGCATTCTTCCACGTTTCTTTATTTCTGGGGGATGCGGTGTCTGAAAGAGAGGCTTAAGAAGTGCTGCAAGGTCTTTTATACGATCTTTGTTCGGGCGAACATCTCTGAATAGCAGATGGTATGCCTTCTCTTCGGTTGATGTCAGTACAGGTGTCTTATGTCTTCGGTATTCGTGGAGGGAAGCATTCAGAATATTCAAGAAAAAAGTGTAATCGTCATATACTTTACTTTCCTTTTTTGGTGAAAAATAGCTCTCTTTCAGGCCCCTGTACATCTGTTTATGCCACACATCGTAAAGGTTAGCGCGGTTGATCAACAGATCGCCTATGATATTGAGAAATCTGCCGGTGCTCTGTTTATGTATGCCGGCGAGTTCCGCAATTATGGAATAAATTTCCTGTTTTGCTCTGGTCTCAGGAAAATATACCCTGTGTCCAAATTCATGCACAAGAACCGTTGTTTGGAGGTTATGGCTCTTCTTCAGCAGGCCATCGCTGAACAATATAATGTTCCAGACAAATGCGCCTACAGTGTTCAATACATTCTTCATGGCTCTGTCGGATGTGATTTTAATATCCACATTTGTCAATGCATAATGCTTCCTGATTTCATCAGATAGTCTTTCAAGAAATGGAGTAAGTGGCCGCATTTTGGTTCACTGTTTTGTATGGTTTTTTAAGTGATTAATAATCAATTTTCAGAAGTAGTGATCTAAACTCCAGCAAGTTCTCTGGCTTCAGACAGGTCTTCTTGGCTGTCGGCTTCGATACTAAGGGTTACTGTGCCATTATCCCGACGTATCTGCATCCTGGCATTTCCAACGTTCTTAGTTATTGCACTTATGCGGTTCTGCCCGAACTCAAGAATTTCGTTCTCATTCAGATGCTTTACAATCGCAGGAAAGATCTTATTCATAAAATCCCTTTCAGGAAGCGTTGTTTCAAACTTTGTGCTGCTGAGCGCTTGTTTTAATACTTCTTTTATTTTATCGTAGCGCTGGCGCAGGTCTTCGATATTTTTTATGAGAGGATTAATTTTCTTGTATGCGATTTCTTTCTTGTCCTTTCCGCTTCTTGGATCTTTCGATATCTTTTCTCCGAGTTCATATTTGCTTAATCTCTCGGTCTGCATTTCAATATCTTTAATTTCTCTTTCAGTTAGAGAGGATAACATCTTTGATATTTTCGGGTTGGGACTGGCTGCGATCGATTCCAGTTCTGTTCTTGTAGGACTCTTCAGTTTCAGCAGGGTCTGTTCCAAAGCATCGAGCTCTCTATTACCCTGGTTCAGCATCTGCTCATTGATTCTGGCAATCATCTGCTGGTATAGGAGATTGTCTTTGCTTTTTCTTGCTACAGCAATCAGGGCATCTTTGGTACCGTCCAGAGTTTTGCTGTATTCTTCGAGCATTTCCTGGTAGATGGTGAGCTGTTTTACAATATACGGCAGAGCTTTTTCTTTTATCCATGTATATGCACAGTCCGAATCCATATACGCCTTAGCTTTCAGTTTCAGCCTGTGGGAAAGCCCGAACGGTATTACAACAATTATGTCCTCTATGGTGATTTCTTCACGTTTATTCAACCATGCTCTGCTGCCTGCAAATTTCAAGATGGATTCTATATGCCTGTGTCCTATCGGTGCCTCTATGGCGCTGCAGATATCATTCTTATACTCACAGGTTACACAATCGATAGATTCAATGAATATCGGGGAAGATATATCTTTTTTATGCTTACACGCACGCAGACTCTGGCTTATCACTACAGTTAAAAATTTAAGGCCCAGGGGCTTGCGTACTTTTTCAACGTCTGCGAAAACCTCTTTCATTATATCGTAGTCGAGTAATGGCTCAAGAACATGTGATGAATCTTTGTTCGTCTGTATTGCTAGATCATCAAAAATGCCTGTTGTCGGCATGTTTATTGATATATCAATCCTATCGATAAGCGCCGGTTCAAGTTCTCTGGCACCCATACTTTGAAGATGCAAAGGGTTCTGGTCCAGCAGCGCTATAAACGGTTTTTCTGTCTTGAAGACCTTTCCTCTGTATTCTATTTCACCTTCCTGGAATAGTCCGAGGAGCGCATCCTGAACGGCTTTATTGCTGCGGGATATTTCATTGGCAAATTTGATTGGTTTAGTTACAAAAGCAAGCGCCTCAGGGTCGAAGATGAACTGTTCATGTGTGCGTTCGATTCTTCCAGCTGTATCATAGGCGTATACAGTTTCGGAAGCGACATCTGTACCGTAAAAGATTTCATGCGGAGTCTTATCAGGATCGCATTTAATCATACCTAGGGAGCTATCTTTGAAGAATACATTTGTGAAGGCTTTGGCATAAGATGTTTTCCCTGTCCCCATAATACCTGAAAGTAGAGAGATAGAGTTAGGTGTAATCGGTATGAGCTTAAGCATTTCGAGTACATTGATATCGCTTATCTTAACGCTCTCACGCGTGGAACCAAATATCTTTTCAAGTCCTTTTGTAATTTTGTCGTGATGGATAAATGATGGCTTTGTGGATACTGCAGGTGTTCTTGGACTCATATTTCCTCCAGACTTTGTTTGGATTTTTTTTTAAATCCCCAGGGCCACTTTTGCAGCTTCTTCAAAAGTTTCATATAAATCAGCTATTCTTACTGCTGACTCTTGTGGGGCTACCTGAGATTTCACACCGTATATGAGCAGGTGGGTGAGATCCTGGATGAAAGGTAGTCTGCCAATTTCTGTTTCGTTAATCAGATTCGTTGTTGTGGCGGGTATTATACCGTCTTTCATGTCAAAGTACAGTTCATCTGCGGCTCTCAATATCTCGATCGGAGCCCAATTTTTAAAGGGTTTACGTCTAAAAATTGTGGAGAATTCATTATCCGGATTCTTATAGAGGTTACAGGCAATAAGAGCCATTACAGCATGGTAACAGAGGTTGTTATCTGAAGAACCCTTACACTCATGGTGAAGGATGCTTTCATTTTTATTGACCGACAGAGTCAGTACATAGGTTCTGCCGTTTCCTGAGTCAGACTTTATTTCTAGCTGTAGTTCTGTGTCATAAATAGAGCTCGTCTTTACCGTACCGACTCTTATGAGATGTGTTGGGAGAAACGTGAGAGCTTTTATTATCTGTTTATTAACACCGAGGTGGCGTGTGGTATTGCGTTTGCTTTTTGCCATCGGGTCATTGAGGAAAGGCACAAGGTCAGGGTATGTTTTAGCGAGGTCGCCTGGTTTGAACCAGTTAAATAATCTAATGGACATTTTAATTTCATCTCGATATTATAAGTAATGCTTAAAAAAAAGGATACTCATACTAATTTTATATACAGTTAAAACTGCGCTATCAATTCCTCTATTGTTTTAGATAGAGAGACATCCTCTTTAGATGTACCATTTACAGGTGCTGTTTTTCTGAATGCTTCAGCAAAAATCTCTTCTGGGGTTGTCATTGTTAAATCGCCGGTCGTTGTTTTGGGGATATATTTATCTTGAGTCGAAAGAGCCTCAGTAAGCGCTTTTGAGAGGTTTATCATGTTTTTAATTTCTTCACTTTCTGTTATATTGAGATTTTCTATTTCCATCAGATTATGCATTAATGCCTTTTGAGTGCGTTTGTGTAATGTCTTTCCTTTATTGTTTTTGACAGTTGTTATCGAAGCTGATAGAGTTTTTATGACTTTCTGCATTCTGTTCTTCAGGTCACCTTCGATTTCTGCTTTAAACTCATTTTCCATTTCAACTTTTATCTTGGATACAGCTTGAGAGTCTATTCCCATTACAGGGGAATTAAAACTCATGTCAAAGATAAGAGGAATGAAGCGTATTTTCTTTACAAGCTGTTCTTTGTTTTCAATCCGTTCTATAATTCCGAGTTCCTCGGCGTGTGTGTTGATTATATCTTTGTTCTCCAGCAAACCATCGATTACAGAAGCTATACTGATATTTTGTTTTCCCATTCCTTCTGTTTTTGAAATCTCGAAAAGTTTGACTATATCATCAATATTTTTTATAGGGCAAAACCTGAAATTTGGGCCAACACACACAGTATATCGATCAAGCTCCCTTGTGATGACTCCCCTGAAATAGTCATGTTTGTTTCTGATTTCTTTAGGAATAGCTCTTTTAATTTTCTGTATGAATTCAGTCTCAGATACGTGTTTCGACATGATACTGCCGCCTTTTAAATGGTAACTCACGATATATCCAGGAGGAAGTATTCCAGATCTTATGATAATATCGGGGTGGGCCTCTGCAATTTCTCTTATCTTTTCGGTCTTATTTTTGGCTTCTTGAAGAATTGTTTTATCATGATTAGTGGTTTGAAGTGTGCGGAAGGCCTTGAAAGCAATAGGATGTTCTTCTACTGTTGTGTCGGTCGATTGATTCTCAGATTTTTCGATGGGAAGTTGCATTTGCGTTGACATATAAAATCACCGATTCTTTGTTTGGAATTATTTGATTAATATTTTATAATATTTTAAAATTCAATTACAATCATCGAGCTTTCTAAATTTTTTGGATTCAAAAATTTTTCATTAATCATTAATTGGAGTTGAAAATTATTACTCCAGAAAGATTTATATTCTTATCACTTCTATAATTGATGGAAAGAATATGTCAAACAAAAAGACACGATGGGAACGAATATTGGAAATATTTTACACACGAAGCGTTGCTTCTCTTGGTATAAATTTTGTTCCAGCTTTGTATTTAAGTGATAAACCGGTAATTTCGGTCAGCATCAGTCAACATGTACTGAGCAAGAAAGCCAATATATGCCCAATCTCATCATATAACAAAACTGTTATTAGTGAACCTACGCTTGAAATGAATGGAATATTTGCATTACATGAACAGAATGGAACTCTACAATCCATTGAAGTTGAAAAGGACCTGCTGAGCCATATCATATCTTTGGTGAATAGCCCAACCACAAGGATAAATAGCTTCTATGCAGACGTACTGTTGCATGACATTAATTTTCTGAATCGTGATGCATATACGCATAGAATATACTTTTCTACCTTGGAAGAACTTGAAAGTTCCAGTAGTCTGGATGTGTTTAAAGTTCATATTAGCGATGACCTGCGCGCTATTGAGCCTGTGTCAGCGCACTTATATTTTGAGCCAAAAATAAGAAAACTTATAGAGTTAATAAATATATACTCCGATGCATCCGGAAAAGCGGATGCAGAAGTCGTACACACAAACTTGACGAAAGCACTCAATCTCGGAAGCGAGGAGACCTGGGCTGTATTTGATTATGCCGTACGATTTAATATTTTTGAAGAGGTGGATCAAAGGTATGCTGTATTGACTGGAAAAAATATCCCTTCGATACCTGAAAACTACGACAATGCTTAGGGGTGGACGCTGGTTGAAAATCATGATTCTTTTGGAAGGAACGGGGATATTCTTGAGAGGCAAGTATATCTTATTTAAACATGTATGAATGTTTCAATTCATGTTGGTAATTATGTAAGGATACAATATCTTACCATATAATCGAGATGTATAGACCTTATATATTTAGAATGAGGGGAAATTGGGAAAATATCAATTTATTTCCCCCAATTTCTTGAAAAGCATAATTTTTTCCTGAGCTCAAACATCCGTTTTTTCCACTTGGTTTCAAGTTGGGCTATTTTGTCTCCAAATTCTAATTATTCTTTTTTGTAAAATATGTTTATTGTTGACCTTTTAAAAAGTTAGAAAAATTTATCTATGGTCATTAACACTTAATAAACAATGGAAGCTGGAAAAAGAAGTATTAATGACATTTTTAACGGTAACAAAATTTTAGAAATTCCCTTTTTTCAACGAGCGTACATTTGGGACAAACCACAATGGGAACGATTTCTCAGTGATATGGAATATGTTTCTCTTAACAACAAACCTTACTTTCTGGGCTCAGTCATATTAAAACAGCAATTGACTAATTCACAACAAAGCGTTGGAGACAAAAGAACTCTGATTGATGGACAGCAGCGATTAACAACTTTAAATATCTTTTTTAAAGTAATGAGTTTAAAAATAAACAATCAATACTTATCCAACATATTCAGACTTCCAATGAAACAAAATGAAATCGCTTTACTTCACAATCGTAATGACATAAATGCTTTCAATAGTGTTCTAAACTTAACAGCAGAAAATAAATTGACAGATGATGACAATATAACAAAAGCATATAATTACTTCTCAGAAAAAATTGACATTTCAAAACTCAATTATCAAAATATTTTGACCAACATAATGTTCGTCGGTATTGACCTTGGGCTTGATGATGACGAGCAACAAATATTTGATACAACCAACTCTTTAGGTGTTGACCTCACAACAGCTGACTTATTAAAAAATTATTTATTTGGCAGAAATGATATACAACTATACATTGACCATTGGCAAAATATATTTGAAATAGACAAGGACATAAAGGATTATTGGGATACAGAAATTATGGCAGGTAGGTTAAGGAGAGCTTTCATTGATTTATTCTTTTATTCGTTCTTACAAATTAAAATTCAAGACAGCACATTAAATGTACAAACAGTGGATAAGAATGAATTTACAAAAACGGTTGGGCTCTTTAACTCATATAAGAAATTTATTAAAAATTATAACCTAGATAAATTTGAACTTATTGCAGAAGTAAAGGAATACGCCAAAGTGTTTCAAAAATATTTTGACAAAGAGATTCTTAACCGCGAACTGACTGCAAATAGTGGTATTGAACGAATAAATGCAATAATATGGGGACTGGAAAATACAACATTGATACCTTACGTTCTTTTCGTTCTTAAAAATGTTGACGAACAAGAACAAAACAAGATATTTGAATATCTTGAAACATATATTATGCGAAGAATGGTTTGCCACGAAAACACTAAGAACTATAATCAACTGTTCTCAGAGAGTCTCATATCAAATAATATATTATCAAAACATGAATTAAAAACATATATAGATAGCAAATCAGACAAAGTGAACTATATGCCTTCTGACAACCAACTCAAAGAAGGTTTTAATAATTCTAAACTTGTCAACAATCAATCGGCTGGTATTTTGTATTTCATTGAAACTAAAATCCGCGATAATAAAAAACATTCTACTTCCCTTTTGGGGCTTAACCATTACAGCCTAGAACATATTATGCCAAAGAAATGGGAAAACAATTGGGGTAAACTTTTAAATGAACAAGACAAGATTAATAGAATCGGAAAACTTCTTTCTCTTGGCAACTTGACAATAATTACAGCATCCTTAAACTCATCAATAAGGGATGGAGACTGGGATACAAAACGAAATGGAAAAGGAACTAAAAAAGGACTGAACCAATACGCAACTGGGTTAGATACATTCAGTCAATACTTGACATTACCAGATTGGAACGAACAAACAATTACAAATCGAGCAGACTTCCTTTATAACCAAGCTGTAAAAATATGGAAGGACTAAAAAGCACAGCCGCCAACACGGGCTTGCAAGGTCATGGAATAAAAGCATCCGTAATTTTTCTCTTCTTTTCGAAGTATCTATCAGGCAGTTTGAGCCCCCTTAACCAGCATCTTTTACAGTTCTCGTATCCAACGCAGTAATGTGCAAACCCATTCACGCCGTAGCAATACTTCGGCTCCGGTTTTCCGAAAGTATCGGTCTCCAGCAGCGAATTTAATTGATATACAGTGCGTTCCCGGTCGAAGTTAGGCACTCCTATTTTCTTTTCAATTATTTCGATACACTGTTCCACATCATAGAACCATAACAATATCGAGAACATTGCTGCGCGTACATGATGGGGCACAGATTTTTCTTTAATAGCACGAGCGAAGCATGGAAATTCCATAAGTTTGCTGAAATCATCAATACCTGTGAGAATTATTCGTCTGGGAGCTCCTATCTTTATTAGACACCCTTGCGGACCCAGTTCTGGTTTGACAATATCCTGAATGTAAATGCTGTCCTTTTTCAGTTTTATGATCGTATTCAGCAATTCTCCGGGGATCATATTCGCTGCTTTCTCTTTTTCCGTAATTTCCCATTTGGCCTGTGGTTGATACTGTTTCAAATTACTCGCTAAAGACATAACTGTCATAGGGCGGTTTAAGTTTCCTTCGCTCTCCATTGCTTTCATAATGAATTCAACCAACGGTATGGCTTTTTCATGCTTACTACTCCTGAGTATCCACGGTCCATGAGTGTTTGCTATAGAGTCGATTATGTTCGAAAATCCCACAGTGGCTTCCATAAATTTCGTTTTGGTGTTATATTGAATTGTTTGCTCGGCTATCTTCACGAGTGCGTTAAAGACTTGTTTTGAATATACGCCAAAACGATGCCCGAAAATTCGTGCAGGAATATAGACGCGTTTGCTTTTTATGAAGACTTCAGCGGCAGCATAATTGCTGGTAGCGTCCCTGAGGGATATGGAAATATAATCATTTTCGATCCGTGCATCAGCACTGTACATGGATCTCAGCATACCTGTCTCTCCTGCCAAGGGAGGGATTTGCAGTATTGCGATGTCATCCTCCCCATCTTCTATTGGCTTCATAGCAGATAGTTTTAGCCCATTATATTCCAATAAAAGTGTCTGGAACATGCAGAAAGCTCTTGCTGAGACACGTTCAAAATTTTCTTCCCTGACGCGCCATCCAGCAATACCAGCTACAGCTGCAAGTCTTTCAGGCGTTCCGAAATCTGAGAATTTAATCGGAATATCGGCCTTTCCAATAGCAGAAAAAAGGTAGTGTTCTACAAGTCCTGCCAATCCTTCTTTTATACGCAGTCCTTTGATCCCTGTCCTCATTACCTCCAGAAGTGTTTCCGGAGGCATTTTATGAGCTATAATAAGTGGATTCTCGGACATTATTTATTACCAGTTTGGTTTGTATAGTATTTTTTCCAGATCAGAGGAACGGTTTATTTCCTGCACTTTCCTATTAACACCTGCATGCAGGCTGCCTGTGAAGCGCAGCACGCGCCTCTCGTCAGCGGTAACTTTTGAGTCCAGAGGGATTCCTGCATTGTTTAGCATCTTTATTATGAAAGATCTGGTTTCTTTCTGGTATTGCCATGCTTCCTCCTCCAGAACATGTATGTGCGCCCCCTGGCCGCTGTAATACACATGGATGTTTTCAGGAGCAAATCCCCATTCCACCAAAATTTTCCTGGCTTCAAATGCTTTATTTACAGCTACCTGGATGCAATTGAAGCAGTAGAGATAACCTTCGATCATTTTTGGATGCACCGGTGGGATCCGCCAGATCATATGCCGCCACTCTTTGAACTCTTTTTCATCGGCTTCATGTTTAATTCCGGGGTGGTGTTCACATAAACCCGCCATGGCAACATCTTTAGAGTCAATATCGAATGCGAGCAGCCATCCGTTATTTGTTTTTAGTGAAAAATAAAATCCCGCGATCTGACTATTTTCTATTATGATGTCCTCTGAAGAATCGTATTTTTTAAAGTCAAGAAGCAGATTCCTTAGGTCTTCGAGGCTATACCTTCTGTTTCCTCTGCGCACGAAATCCTTCTCCAGAAGGTTAATGGTTCTTATTGGCCTCAGGAAAGCAAATGCATACTCTACTGGAGAACATTTCTTAAGATAGTCGGGAAGCGTATTCCATGTCCCTGGAAATGTTTCTTTATAGAAGGCTCTTATCTCTTTTGCCGTTGAAGGGCGCCAATTGCTAAATTTGATTCTGTAAGGATCAATTGACATATTTATTGATATTTTGTATGGTTTTTTTATTTATTTGATTTGCTTAATATATAATCAAACTAAATCACAGCAAGCATGAGATGTACGGGAATAACTGAATATTTATCATCTATTTTCAATGAAGTTTTTGATAAAATAAGCCCACTTTCAAAATGGTACAGGGAGTGAAAATCATCTTTCATGATCTTTTCTTGATATTTAACTTCAACTGCCAGCAGTTTTTTATCCAACTTCAAAACAATATCTGTTTCTTTTTTATTTTTCCAGTAGAATATGAGATTATTAAAGCTCATATTAGGATATTGTCTGTGAACGAATCTGGCAAAATGAACTGCAGCAACTGACTCGATAAGGGAAGGGTTCACTTCTGCTTCTTTCAGATTAAGCAGCCGGTTGAATATGTGATATATAAAAGGGTCAAAAAAATAAATCTTTTTATTTTTGGTATAATCCGGGATCTTTTTATTGAAGTCCATAAAATAAAGAACAAGAAAAACAAACATATTTTCAAGGTCTTCCACGTATGTACTGACCGTCTTATGGCTCTTTATTTCAGCTTCTTTAGCAAAAGAATCAAAGCTAACCGCTGTTGACTGTTTTAAAATAGCCGTCCTTAGAATTTGCTTCAAGATCTTCTCCTGTTTTCCCCATTTCACGATATCTCCTATTACCCATCTTGAATAAATCTCGTAAACATAATCCGGAATGTTTTTTCCTGTATGGAATTCATTTATGGCGAGAGGAAAACCTCCTGTCAAAAGATATTGATTAAAAATAATTTTCAGATCATGATCAAAAGGTAAGGCGCTACTGACTGCGGAATTAATTTCCTTCAGGGATGTAGAACTGGAGCTCAGTTGCTCTAATTTTTCCCCAATTTCAGGTTTAATTAGCGATACATATTCTTTAAACGTGAGTGGAAGCAATAAAAAATCTTTGCCATATTTTCCTGTTCTGCCTGGCAGCATATCAAATCCTTTTTTTATATCCAGAGTATGAGAACCGGTTAAAAATAGGCAGGTATTCTTCATTTCACCTGAATCCACAAGTACTTTGACAGTTTTTTGCCAGTTCTCAATACCTGAAATTTCATCCAGGAACACATACTTTTCTTTAATCAGAAGAGAATCTGCGTATTCGTGGTATGCACGCAGTGTATTAAGAAGTTCGGTAAAACCCAGGATGGAATCGCAGTTCATATAGACAACTGTCTTCTCTGGAATTCCGTCCTGAATCAGTGATTCTATGATAAGTTTCACAAGAGTTGTTTTTCCAATCTGCCTTGGTCCTCTTAAAGAGTATAGATTACCTGGGATGAGTTTGATATCCTTCAATATTTCAGGCTGCCACTTGTATTTTTTTTCCCGATACTCTCGCAAGTGTTTATCATCTTTAAGATATTCTTTTCCTTTCCACCATATATTCTGGATAACGAAATCAGAAATCTCCATGTTTGGTATTATAATACCAGCTTGCATATAAAGACACTGGTATTATGATACCAGATATTAAATTTCTGCCGACTTAATGTCGGATCCTTCAATTTTCATATATGTCACAATCCCGCCTGGTACATCAGAAATTTCTGTTACGTCGATTCGCGCCAGCACCTTTATCTCCTTCCTTACTTGAGTTCTTTTAATTAGTTTTGCTGCTTCAAGAACCCTGAGAAGATCTCCAAGCTTGTATTTTCTCATTTTAATACCGGTTGCTTTAAGATTCATATCCAGCTCTTCAATAGATTTCGGTATTTCCAGAAGAGTCAGAATCTCAGAGCAGATATTTTTTACCTCCCCACTCATTTCAGATAGCTTAATCCTGGGCAGAGTGCTATTCTTTCCGGTATTGGCGATAAACATTTTTCCAGCTTCAGTCGGCTCCCACAAATTTGTTGCTTTTCTTACTCCGAAACTCTTTCTGCCTGTGACTCTGACTAAGCCCAATCTTTTGATCTGCTCCATTTTTTGTTCAACAGGAGGACCGTCCCTGGAAATATTAAGAATTTCTGCAATTCTCTTGCTTGTAAGGATGCCCACCTTATCCATGAGTACGAGTATTTTAAGAACAAGAGGGTCGGAGACGCTGTCAATATTTCGAAGTTTTCCTTGCAAGATATCTCTCACCAATTATTCCTCCACATTCTTCATTCAGATAGGACAGGGAGAGGTATGGGGTTTATGCCCGGCAGCTCAACCTCTCGTCCTGGAATCGCCATGATTACTATCGAAAGTGCAGCCTCTTTAACATGGTTAATGAAAATTTCCAGCCGCTGTTTATCCATGAAGCTTATCTCATCTATTACAAAAAATGGGTACTTGTCTCCAATCTTAAATGCACGATATCCACTTAATAGCAGAATAAGTCCAGCTACCTCTTTTTCTGTTTTGCTGAGGCTCTTTACAGTATCTGCATATCCTGCGCCAGCTCTGCTGAGCCTGATCACTCTCAAGTTAAAATTATCATCCAGATTCAGTTCATTTACCTTTTCAAAACCCATTTTTGCATATATATTTTTGATCTCTGAATTGAATATTTTTATTATACCTTTCTCGCGTTCTTCAATTTCCTCCACAAGTGATTTTATTTTATTCTTTGTATCAGTGAGTTTCTTTTCCATTTCGCTTTTTTCAGTATATGCAGGCTCGAGAACATTCAGCTCTTTCTTGAGATTTTCCATCGAGTTTATAGTTATGGCTATTTCCCTTTCGACCTCGATTTTTCTTTCTTCAAACTCCGATACCTCTTTTGTTCTTTCCCCTGAAACTTTCTCTTTTTGATCTTTGAGTTCCTTCAGACGATCTTCAAGAGCTGTCATGTTAGCTGTTTTCTGGGAGAGCTGCTTCTTCCATGCCTCAAGATCACTTAGTGTCCTTTTTCGCTCAGTTCTCATGCTCTCCACTTCATCTTTTCTGGCTCTCAGGCTGCTTATTTCCCGGCTTAACTTGCTTATTTTTTCATTTAGTTCATTTACTTGATTTAATACTCTATTGTATTCTTCAGCTGTTCTCTTCAGTTTTGCTTTGATATATTCGTATTTAGTCGAATGGTCGCATACAGGGCAGATAATGGTTTGTTCCTCATCAGAAATCAAAGCCCTGAGATTATCCTTAGGTTCCTCATGAGTAACATATGCCTGAATGTTTTCATCAATAAACCTGAGTTGCGTCCGTTCATTCGATCTTAGAAGTTCTACTTTCCCTATCTCTTTTTTATTTTCTTCCAGACCTTTTTTCTCAAGCTCCTTCGCTTCTATTTGTTTGAGAATTTCTTCTATTCCGCCAGACATGTGCTGATCTATATCTCCCAGCCTTTCCTTCCTGGATTTTATAGCAGATTCTGCAGCTTTAATACTCTGCGCAATATTTTTTGTATTTGCCTCTGTCCTGGCTATTTCACCCTCAAGCTGAACCAGTTTTGTCTCTTCTTTTTCAGGGTGTCTCTCGTAAAGCTCTTTCTTTTTTAATTCGAGTTCCTCACGTCTTCTTTTTTGCTCTTTAAGATTCTTTTTAAGAATGTCGATTCTGTCTACTTTTTCCCGGGATCGTTTCAGCTCACCCTGAAGTACTGACTCTTTCTCAATAAGTTTATTATGCTGAACATTGAGCAGATCAACTCCCGAATATTCGGTCAGCACATCTCTAAGATTTTTTCCAGATCTAACATCGGCTATGACCGGGTTGTTTTCATCTGCTATAGCAAACCGTCTTATTAGTCCTAACATATCCTCTGATGCTATCGAACTGCCTGAGATTTCGGGTTCTTTCTTTTTCCCTCTTTTTATTATTCTCTCTATTTTAGTCTCACCAAAAACAAGCTTTACACTGCCCTCCATCTCGGTTGAGTGCAGTATGTGCGCATACTGCGCAGCTTCTTTGGAAGGAAGGACGGATAGCGTGAATGCCCCCACCATGCTGGTTTTTCCAGCTGCATTCGGTGCTTCGATGATATTGACCCCGGGTTTAAGCTCAAGTTTTGTCTTACCCCGGAGACCCCCCAGATTTTCAGCTTCAATTTGCATTGTTTGTATGATTTGTACTGTTTCCATATTTGTGCTCTACTTACTGGTCTATTTCTTTAATACACTTACAGATAAAATCTTTTCTCAAGACCTCTTCCACATCGTATAACCGTCCACACTTATCGCATCTTACGACCAGAAATGGAGACAGGCTTGTTCCCTCGCCGCCTATTCCCCTAATTGAAGCCTGCCTGAGAAGAAGACCAAAATTATCCTTCAGATATTTTATTCTTGTGTCAGCTTTCTTTAAAAACTCGTCTGTTGATACTTTTTTGATAGGAAGGTTGAGGCAGTGTTTTATGTGATTCCACATCACAGCTCGTGATATGAACAGGTCTCTCAAAGCATACATATCTATGTCGTATTGCTGGAGAACAGCAGTTGTTATTTCGTAGTCTTCTTCAGAAACCTCTTTTGAATCCAGGATCTTTCGAACTGTTTTATAGAGATCGGATATTTTCACCATGGGCATGGACACGCCCTTTTCCTCACCCTTTCTGCCGATGATTTTCTCAAGGATTTTCGTATTGACGTGGTGAGCTATTGCCGGCGCACCATACCGTTTGTTATAATGCCCCAACCCCAGGTACATCGATTTGATTTCTTCATTTATCCGGGCAGCGTCAAGTCCCAGACTCTCGACTGTTGTATCCATCGCGCAAATCATTTAAGTCTTATATTTATTTACTAACTATTTTAGGTTTCTATTATTACTATGATTACATACATTCATATTAGAAGAATTAAAGTTTAACTTTTTTCCAAATCCAATCTATTCAGTGAAAGGTTTGTTAATTTTATCATATATTCAGGATATTTATTCTTTGGAGCTTGAATGAGTTATTTTCCCTGGTTCTCCACCTTTGAGTCTGATTTTCACAGGCTTCATTCCTTATTGTTTATTCCTTTTAGCCTGATTACAAAATTTTCCATGTCGTTCTCATTAAAATTAGCATGCTCTATCAGGAATTTCACAGCATCTTGAAACGTGGGCACTTTCTCAGTCTTCAGAGAGCCATTTCCATTTCCAGACTTGATGATCTTTACATATTTTTTGATAATCTGGTTATAGATATCTTCAATAAATATATGATCTTCGGGTGTTATTTCCACAAAGTTTATTCCGCCCGGATCCACATTCTCACCTCTTATGCATATCTTTCTTCTAACTGCTGCATGATGTATGCCTCCTTGCCAACCTGTTTTCCATATCCCTCACGGAACATGCCCCACAACTATCAGGTGTGGGTGATTGACCTATGATTCTGTTTACCTTATTCCCCTACTTATATTTTTTCGTTTGCACAAAAATAAAATTATTTATTAAGTTCGACAATTTGATCGATATTTATATCAAGAAATCAATAGCTATTGCCATCGATCTATATTGAATGAAATCATAGATGAAATCAAATGAACTCAATGAAATCAAGCCATTCGCCGATAATGAATCCGCTGAATTCAGATATAAACTGAAAAAAGGAACAATAATTTCTTTGTATATTATCAATATATAACAATTCAAATAAAAAACATGTAGAAGTAATCAATGTTAGTAATAACAATAATTAACGAAAAAAAACAAAGCTATTTAAAGAACAAAAATAAAAGTAATCCTTCGATGATGAAGTGGTTATTAATAGCTGTGCTGATTGTCGCAGTTATTGTATCCGGTTGTACTGAAAATAATAGCATATACTCCGTTGATCAGGTATACCAGAGCCCGGACTCACTCAAAAACAAGAAGGGGGAGTGGAATACAGTAACTATTCAGGGTATTGCAGGTACGGATCCCATATATGAGGCAGGCAATTCGAATAGTTATTATTATCTTGCACCTGAATCGAAGAATTATCCCGCGTATGAGATAATATATGTAAGTACAATTAATGGAGTGCCAGATCCAGGCAATCGTGTAACAGTTAAAGGCAAAATAGAAAAAACTGTAGAAGCTGGAAAAATTAGAATTATAACATTTATTCCAAAAAACGAATAAAATATAAACAAAAAATATATGAGGTGAAAATAATGGCAATTCCCATAATAGCCGGTGCGGCGGGAAAGACAACCGAAATTGCAGCAACTGCGAGCCTGCAGACTTCCAACGTGGGTGTCCAGGCAGTGTCATCAGGAGCAAGTAGCGGAGGTGTTACGAGTAGTACGAGTATCTCAAGCACGCCACTGGGAGGGTCCCAAAGCAAGGTACTCTGGGCAGGAAGTAATGCAGGAGGCGATGGTATAAATGGTTCACCACTTGGAGGACTTCAGAGCGGAGGAAACAAGGGTTTGGCTGGTAATACAGGCAATACAGGTTCAACACAAAAAACGCCCTCGTTATATGAAAAAATGAAAGAGCACGGGCCCCAGATAAAATCTGCAATTAATAAAACAAAGATGGCAAATGACATGAGAAGAAATGTCCACGGATTCGGCAAAGACATGATGGGTCAGGATGCGCACAGGAATGATCCAGAGCGCAGCGAACCGAAGATCCATAACAGATCCAGAAGGCTATGATAAAAAAAGCAAATTCAGGAACTGCAACCGCTTTATTAAACTAACAACGGGATGAAATCGTGGCTTTTTTTTCTTCATCATCTTCCAAGAAGATCCTATTTCCGATACTTAAATCCGAAATCAACTGCATGACGCAGCCGCCGGAGATTAAGCGATTCAAAGTCGATGCGTCCGGACCTGAAGTGATATACAGCAATAATAAAGATGCTTTTGTGCTTATAAAATTTGTAAATAGCTGTTCAATGCAAACCATTGATAAACTCGATGCCTTTATAGATGGTTATCGCGCTCTGCCAGACAGCGGCATTTTTTCGGCATTATACAACCCTTTATTCCCGGAAGCAGATACGATAAAAGAAAAGGCTGGACCTGAAGCGAGTGTAAGTGGTTTTATATCCTATGTTTTATCACCTGAAATAAATACCATATTTATGGGTACAATGGTAAAACCCATGCTCTGCGATGTAAAAAACCCTAAACAAATGGAGCGCATTGTGGAGCATCTATGGACAGATGTTAAAAAACAAGAGCAAAGCATTCTTGACCTGAGAAACAAAAAGCGCCGGCTATATGCATCTTTCACTTCCCGTCTTGGCGGACTGCAACTTTCAACGAGCATGAAATATAATCCTGAGAATGGAATAGACGATTTTGAATTCATCAAAAGGAAACAGAATATCATGCTCGGACCTTTTTTTGAGCAAACCACTAAGATTTATAAAAAAAATAGATATGCATATCACGAACTTGAAAACAACGGAAAAAAAAATGTCAGAGCATATGGATTTGTAAATATAGGCAATCTGATGGGAAAAATAGGAAGAGGCGCAGGGAATATAATAAAAGGTTCTCCCATTGAGGTATTGATTTTAAAAAAAGAGACAACAGACATTGTAAAAAGTAGAACAGATTTTGAACGCATGTATAGAGATGCAAGGCTCTCTACGGTATTGAAAGGTCTGGCTGGTACCCGGATACCCTGCAGCTTAAACGTAATATGGGAACCTGTAATATTGAAAGACTTCAAAGAGAGGTTGCACCGTGATGATAAATATACCCAAATGAAATCAAGGGACAAAGAGATCACAGAAAGCGATCACCTGCAGATAGGACCGAAATATAGCGGCATAAGCAGAACCACTGCATCGCTGCTGCAGAAACACGAGTTTGACGGGCAGTTATGGCGTTCTCAATACTTGTGGAGAGGATTGCAGCGCGGTATTTTCTATGCCAACATAATATTAGAAACAGCAGGCGAAGGAACTAATCTGGAAGAGGCCATCCGCCAGCTGGAGACGAATCTTCATACTGCTATCGGTATAATGAGAGCCAGTTTCGATACCATTTCCGCCGAGATTGTCGATCCTGAAGAAGCTATGAAGACCTTGCTTTTACTAACCACAAATAATTTCGAAAAGGAAGATGATGGTCTTGTGCCGGATATAGTAGTTAATAATGAGATACTGAGCATATTCGGACATTTACCCGACTTCCCTCTCCCGGCAGATGTTGATATAGTGAAGTTTCCTGATGTGCAGGGGAGACTTACAAAAAGAAACCTTGGACAGGAAAAAAATAATCGCATCTATTTCGCGCAGGCTATACAGGATTTTAAACGTGTGGCGCCTGTCGCACTGGATGCCATGTATGATCCCAGGGTAATTGGAGTTATAAGCGGTAAAATAGGGTCAGGGAAAACAGCCACAATGATGCAAATACTTAAAGGAACTATGAATGGTGATGAGAATGGACCTTTTAGCGATATTCTGGTACTTGACAGGCATGGTGAATATCATAAGTTATGCTCAATGACTGATGTTGAGATATTCGTAGTTCCTCTCTGGTCACCTGAAGTTGTATTTCAGGTGAACATCCTTGAACCTGCTGAAGGTAGAATAATTGAAGATGCCATAGAAGATGCGGCAGCTCTTTTCAAGCAGGTCATACCTCAGATCGGATCGATAATGCAAAGCGTATGCAGGGAGTCGTTGCGCGATTTGTATAAAAAGCACGGATGGACCCTGCATGAAAGATACAAAAGAGCAGATACAAGAAGCATTCCGGCAAGCCAGGAACTCCTTGATCACTTAAAATCTGGGAGGTTCTGGGAAGAGAGAAAAAGAGAGGGGTTTAAAGCAGAATCAAGCCAGCGATACAGAGAGGCTGCATCAAGCACGATAGCGAGGCTGGAGAAGATTCTGGCGGGCCATGGCGGAAAAATATTGTGCCCAGAAAATGGAAGAAGCACAGCACCCCCCTCGATTATGTTTAATAAGAATATAATCATCCAGTTCATGTATGGCAATAATAATCCACTGGTCGATGATGCAAAAAATTTCATCTCATTGATGTTTATCCAGCATCTGTGGAATTACAGACTCGTGCACGCGATAAGGTTCAGTGATGATAGGTTCGATCGAAAGAAACACTACGGCAAGAATCCTCAGGAACTTAACGCTATAATAAGAGAATCTATGCAAACGCATATGGCAGAATCCTGCATCAAAACCGGTGTAGTGGCACATAAAGATGATTTCATAGTACAGATTAATGGTAATACCGTTACTGGAAAAGGGACAATCGAATACAAGGAAGAATCCCTACCTGATCTGGGAGAGGGATTTACAATATCATCCATCAGTATTGAAAGTGGGAAAAGCAGCAGCTTCGATCCATTTGATGTATCACCCCAGAAAATTGAACTTCTGGAAATCACCTGTGCCTTATCCATTGAGCAGGTACTCAAGCAACCCAGAAAAATACATACCCTTGTCATTGAAGAAGCACATAATGTAGCATATGAAAGGTATGATGAAACGGATAATACTCCGTCCTTAGTGGAGCAGATTTTATCTGAAATCAGAAAGTTCGGTGAAGGCATATGGATAGTCGACCAGCTTCCTGAAATGCTGGAAGAACGAGTACTGAAGCTTGCAAATAATCTGATAGTACATAAAACAGATGAAGACCATGCCGTAGCGAAAATGGCCGCACAACTTGGAATTCTGGAAGAGCCGCCCATGTATGAATTTCTGAGGATTCTTTCACCTGGAATGGCGCTATTAAAACTTAATAGCAGTCAGGCAACATACCCGATTGAAGTTTGCTATCCGGAGATGGAAAGATCTGAACTATCGGAGCGTGAACTGATTGAATCGGGAAATAGATTGAAAGAGATTTGTATTGAGGAAGAGAAAACATCCAGCAGAGTAATTTTGGATGCTGTTACTGACGTCAAACAGGTATTCGATTCAGAGGATATGAAAAAAAGAGGCTTTAAACACATTTTATCATTCGGAACAGGAGCAGAGCCCGGAATTTCAAACCAGAAGCTTGCCATATTGAGTATTATGGCTTATAATGAATGCTATGCTGAACCATTATCAAAGGATAAGTTGCTTGAGCAATACAGGGAAATATGGAAAAGAGACATCGATGAAACCCATATAAATGAAATTATGGAAATGGGCCTACTCATAAGATATGAAACCATGACTGAAAACGATAATATTAGAATGGTATACGTTCTAACTGACCGCGGTAAGCAATTTATAGCGAGTTCTGTCCATTTGTTCGAGGTCCCATTGTACCATTTATATAAGCAGAATTCATATAAAGAGAACGGTTCAGGAAAAGAAAAAGAGAAGGATCCGGAAGAAACAGAAAATATTTTTTCAGATTTGATATCACCTGCAGTAAACAAAAATAGTAAAGAAATTGCAATCACCAATCGCCCTCCGTTTGCGTTTATTGTATCAGGAATTCAAACTGTCGGAGTTCTATCAAAGCAGGAATCTATTGGCATGGCCGTCGATATGCTGCGGAAAAAAAGTATTGACGAGGTAATTATGATAAACGAAAAAAATCCTGATCTAAAAGATTTGAGAATACCCGGATTTAAGGTATTGAGTAAAAAAGAACTCGTGGATATGATTGAAAAAGGTTACGAAACAACTTCCATTCCAGGCATCTTCCCATCAGAAAGGGAGGGAGATACTCGACTTCCTGGCGGTGGAGTTAAATATGGTTGAAAGCAATGTTGATAAAGTTATTGAACGTAAGTATTGTGGTATAACAAACGATTATGGTACCATAACCATTGAAGAGCTTACAACCCAAATATTGAGGCTTGCAATAATAGCTATCATACTTTATCCGGTAGCTAAATTGATCGGATTCATTAAAAGCAAATTGATAGGAGCAATAGAATGGCTGATAAACGGTGCAAAGGGTGTGAAAGATAGTGTCCTGTCACTCATCAGGCTTAAAGGATGATTTTGGTTCAGTGAGCATGGAAACAATAGCCGATACTGTTGGAAGGCTTTTTGTAGTCGCGATCATGTTCGCATTTGGCCGGAACATATACAATATCCTTATGAACAGTATATCGAATGTTGGATCGTCGATATGGGCCGCATTCGAGGGATTCGGTCGTGAAATACGCAAAGCTGGCCAGTGGGCCGGTGTATTCTCAGGTAGTTGAGATTATGACTTTAAGCTCAGAATCCATAGACGACTATGGCTCGGTAAGTATGGAGCAGGCATCAAATACAGTAGGAAAACTTTTCTTCTGGGCGCTTATGGCACAGTTAATAATCAATTTCTTTAAATACATTCTGTACGGTATAAAAGGAGCCGGAGAAACAATCTGGAATAGCATTGTCAAGATATTTGGAAAAATATATGACTGGCAAAAGGAGATTTAATTTATAATGGAAGAAAAAGGAAGCATATCACTCGAGACGGTATTCGATAGTCTTCTGCGAATGGGATTGGTAATGCAGCTTGTTGTGCTGACAGTCAGTATAATGCTGACGATACTGCTTTATTTCATATACAATATCGGATTTGGAGCGGTACTTTCCAAAATCGGGTTAGCTGCCGGGCCACGTGCTATGGCTGCGGCTTTTCTTGGAGAGTCGGCACTTGTGAACGAGACAAGAATAGTAAATGAGACACAGAACTGGATTCAGAATGATGTGATGAAATGGAAGCCGTGAACAAAACGATAATTGATGATTACGGTTCAATTACAGTAGAAGCGACTGTGGATAGCGCTGCAAGGTTATATTTATCTGTCAGTTTGCTCGCCATGCTCTTCTCACTTCAAAGACACATACTTTATCAGGGAGCAAATATATACGCAGGAATTGCACGTACATTAGGAAAGCTCATAGGAGTTATAATAACGGTGTAGAAGTTACAAGAGATAGAAAATTTATGGAACTGATAAACGATTCCGGGTCCGTTTCAATGGAAGCCATGATGGACACAATCACGCGCGTCTATCTCGGAGTTATAGTCATGTCACTTTCAGCTCAGGTAGCATTTCCATTTTATAACCACCTAAAAACAAATGAAGAGAGTATAAATAGATCTATGAAAAAATTTACTACAACATATCTTTCCAACATATGTTTTAATGAATCGGCTGGCGGAGACCCTGAATATGGAACATGCCCTAAACCATCCATCAATCTCACTTGATAAGATTCATATAATAATAAGTAAAAAGTCCGGGCAAGAGGAGTTTGGAAGCGTGTCTATGGAAACAATTATGGATACTACAACAAGGGTATTTTTAGCTATATCGCTCCTGGGTTCCATTTTCAGCATCGTGCTGGGAGCTGTTACGAGTATCAGGCAGATAATAGATTCTTTGTTTTTGTTCATTAAAAATGTTCTCAAATGGCTGTTTATAGATACTGATGGCTACTTCAAAGAATAACAAAAAATTAAAGGAGGTGAATTGATGAAAAATAATTTCAATATGCAGGAATCTGGAAGCGTATCCATGGAATCAGTTATGGATACAGTTACCCGAGTCCTTGCTAGCGTGGCGGTTTTAGGGGCAATATTTGGTTTGCTGATAACCGCATATTCTGGCATCGGAAGCAAAGTGGATAAGGTACAGAAATCAGGCGACAAAGCAGTAGATAAAGTGGTAAATTATATTGAAAATGCAAACCTGACAAACAACACGTGAACGATTCATCTCAACCTTAAGCGCCGAGTCGTTTCTACCTCCTGACTCTATGATAAAAAATCCGATTAATTTATATTAAATATATTATTTTCAATCTCTATTTTTCGTTTTAAAGTTATTATTTTATTTTCGATATCGCGGATATCGTTCGAAAAATAAATGTGAGCCTGGAGCAGGTTGCCCTCAATCATGCGTATGAGTTCGTAGGCTTCATCGCATTTTTCATCGCATATAAGCTGTTCCACTTTTTCGATTTCGTTGAACACCTCAAACAAAATAAGATTCAGTGCGGCAGAAGCAGATTTTTTATCCAGGATATCGGTCAATTTCAGGCAGATAGATTTTTTGTTGCCGTTATTAAATCCATATATTGGCAAATGCTTGAGTCCAAACTTGGGTCCTGGCAACAGGATTCTTCTTCCTTTTATAGAACCCGGTATTACCAGGAGATCTTCCAGTAATGTTGTTAAAAGAATCGGATCAACTCGTCCAGCTTCAATATAACCCTCAGCAATAAGAATGTCCAGGACGCCCTTTTTATCGATAAGATCAACTTGCCCTTGAGAAATCATATTTCACTCATAACATTCTCTTATAAGCGAGTGCATAACAGTTTTGATGAACCATAACATTTTTAAATATTGTGGTAGTATCAACATTAATACATGTTCAATTTGAGTTTGATAGCCTGGGTTATCGCCATTTGTGTCATGCTTTATCAGACCATACACGATTTCAAGACCGGTATGCTCAATCGCAGGGCAACTCATATAGGAATTGCTGCAACAGGAGTAATACTGGCAGGAATTAAAAGCGTTGCAGAATTCAATGCTGGGCCAGTAGTCCTATCACTCATAACAGGTATTACCGCTTATTATTTCTTTAAATATATGGTATATAGAACAGGTTTGATTGGAGGCGGGGATGTGCGGGTGATGTATTCTCTTGGATTCATGTTTCCATCCCTTGCTGATGTGCCGGTACTTATTAATAATTCCTACATGTTTGGGGCTAGAGAGACCTGGCCGTACCTGAGTATGTACTTTAACCTGGTCATAATAGCTGCTTTTTTCTTGATTTTTGAAACCCTGTTTGACTGCTGGAAGGCAGGGCTGATTTCAAGAAAAAACAAGAATTATAAATATTTCGTTATATCCTTTCTGTTCTTTGCTCTTATGGCTGCGTTTACAGGCCTTCCTTCAGGGTTTATCAGAGCGCTCGCTATCATTCTATCTTTCGCTTTAGGCTTGACGTTCTTGAAGAAATTCTCCAGAGATATTATAAGAAAGAAGGTAAAACTCCAGGATCTCCCTGCATTAAATCATCCAATTATACCCACCCAGTATATAATCGAAGATTCCGGCGCCATAAAGGTCATAAATACTTCGGAATTAAAGAAGTTGAAGAAAGAAAAGAAGAAGTTTAGGGTAGTATCTGAAAAAAACAGCGTGATTCCCTGGGATATCCTTCACAAGCTTGCATCACTCGCGCCATCAATGGAACTTGAGATAAAAGTTACCAAGCCGAGAACAGTATATCTTCTTATCATGGTAATTCTGCTGCCGCTGGGAGATTTATTTACAGCAATTAACAGAGTGATCATAGGATGATAGGAGGTAAAAATAAAAAATGGTAAAAGAAGAGGGCTAATAGAATGAAAATATTGGTAACGTCTCTGAGTGGAGGAACAGGGAAAACCACTCTGGCATATAATATGGCAAAACGCCTATCTAAAGCATTCTTTATCGATTTAACATCGAACAGGCATGCATCTGTTATTTTCAATACTCCCATGACTGGAGCTGGTTACCAGACATTTCAGGCAGGGCACAAGCATATCAACGAGTTGATAATCAAAAGTGAAAATATTTCTTTTCTTCCGAGAGGTCCAGATGGAGAAATTAAACATGAATCATTGAAAGATATCCTGGGAATCGATGGCTTCGATGCAGCAATCGTTGATCTGCAATGCAGCAACATTCAAGAAGTTCTGAAAATAGGTTCTTTCTTTGATGTTGTTGTTGTGCCCATGAGATGCGATCCTTCAGTTAAAGCTGAAGTATGGCTTCTGAACACTCTGAAAGATAATACGGCAGCGCGAATTGTTCCAGTAATATTGAGGAACAAGCCACTGGATTCCAAAATTAGTATTGCGACCAAAATTGATGAAGGTAAAATACGCAAACATCTGCCCGTTAAACAAGTCTTTACGCTGGAATATGATCCAGCTGTCCATGACAGAACATGGCAAAACCTTATTGCTGACGGAAATTACAGCAAAGTAGTGGCATCGATGATTAAATATTTACGCGAATCAAAAAATGGGCACTAAATAAATAAATCTAATGCATAAAATTGTATAAAGAGGTGAATTAAATGGAAAATATATTGGAAAACGTAAGAGAGAGTCTGACGTCACCGGTCACTGAAAAAGGACAGATTTTTTATACCATTGCCTTTGTCATAGCCGGTGTGATGATGGCGTCTACAGGCGTCGGTCTATATAGCGGTGCAGCATTGATCCTAGGCGCGGTACTGTACAACCTTTCGAAGATAGGTTTGAACAGATACTGGTTTGAGGAAAATAGCGCCAAACACTGGGCAATCGGAATATCCTATATGCTGCTGGTCGGAGTCGGCATTATTACCTGGATGTTGATCAGCTTTGGCATATTATGAGAGCGCTCACAAGTCCTGAAATAGCCTACCTGGATCAAAGGTGGGCCCCCATTACACCTGTCCTGGTGTTTGCAATTCTATATATCGTTGCCAGAGAGGTTATGGTAAATATAAACATGCCTTATTTCCTGCTCATATACCTGTCAGCGAGCTATTCTGCATGGTCGTGGGGCAAACAAATCAAAAACAATCAGAATTTATAGGAAAAAATCGATGATCAAAAAAAGCGCAGCACTGATATTAATCGGATTCATCGTAGTGCTGTCCGGCTGCATAGCCCAGCCCGGGCCATCAGTCGATCTATTGGGTGGAGAGAACGAGAAGCCGCCTCCGCCGCAGTATTATCTTAAAGCAGTCAATATGGGAAAAATCATCCAGAGCAAATACATGATCGATGATGGCGGCATGATAATTTCGGGAAGATATTCTCCTTACACGAAAATAGATAAAGTCGAAGTGCGCGGATATGAGGACGTAGATGTGCCGCTCTGGATCGGGCCCACGCTCAGGCAGGTGTATGGCCTGAATAAATTTGTGGTAGCAGACATCGTTGGAAAATATCAAGGCGCTGGGAATAAGACAACTGATATCAGCCCAAAAGCATGGGTCCTTGAATTTGGCAGCAATTCTCAAGCTGCGAACGCATTTAACACCATAGACCATATCGACGTGGCTTTTCTTGCTCATGTGGATTCAAAGAGAGAAATAAAATTCAGCGAAGGTGCAGCCAGGGTACTGTCCAGCAGCATGAACCCCGCTTCTGGTCAGGAAGAAGATATAAGACAGAGGTTCATGGCCTCAAGCACGCTGAAAGATGCAGACATACCTTATTTGAGAAGAGAGCTTTCCGATACATACAAAGTATTGAAAAATGTTTATAACATGGATACAAGTAAAACAACATCGACCGAAATACCCTATTCGACTCTCAAGTATAACTTGATTAACAATTTTTATCTTGTAAGCTTCACTCAGCAGAACCTTGTTGTTATAGTGATAGGATTTGTTGATACTGAGCAGGCTGAGAAACCAATCGTAGGCGCAGCTGACAGGATATACGATCTCATAAACCAGCAGGTTCTGATAAACAGCGCTTTGGAGGGGCTACCATCGAACCAGACAAAGTGAATGAGTTTGTGTTAGCCGAAAAAAAGCTGACATCCGTGCGAAGGTGGCTTGAAGCACACATAAGCAAACTGGAAAAATACCGCCAGCAAATTGGAAAAATGAAGGAAGAAGCCAAAATATGAGAGACGAAGTGTATTCCAGCATCGGATACGGAGCAGGAATAGCTATTTCTTTGTTTCTGGTCGGAGGACCATTTTTTGGCTCAGGTTATGGGTTCCACTGGATACTGGGTCTCGCATTTATTGTCAGTATGGCTCTATTTTCCTGCTGGCCCAACTACTCACAGTATATCCAGTTCTCATTGAATAAGATTTCGAGTTTCCCGATTGGTATTATTTTACCCAGTGAAGCTGAAGATACAAAAGCACAGAGTATATTTATGGCTCCGATCTTTGCCAGCATACTGGCTGCGTTCTGGCTTCCGGTTGTTTACATATTAGGTTTGCTGTTAGAATACATCGGCACAGCTCCGCTTCGTTATTTTTCATTTATTCTTGGCTCTCCTGAGGGATATATAAATAGTTCAGGGATAGTTCTGGACGTTCTTCATTTCCATTTTGCAGGCATATACGCGGTCATGGCTGTATTTTATATCGGCATTGTTGCAGGTACATACCTGTATATCCTGGTTGCCCAGTTCGGATATTATGATCGCAGACTATTCTGGCCTTTCTCAAAAAAATTCATCTCAAGTTTCGAATGGGCTAAAGCTGCCAGCACCCGGGAAGATCTATACGCTGAAATCATATTTCTAGTATTCAGCCTGCTACTGGTATCGAACATAGTATTGGTTGGCTATGATATTATACTGGATTCTATCACCCGCTACCTGTCAAGATTTTCAACGGTGAGTTTCATATGACGGGCGATGAACGGAATAACAATCGGAAAAATGCAGCCAGTGCTTCAGAATCTTCTCTATTGTTTGAAATTCGGTTAATAGAACAAAAAATAACAGAGCTTGACAAGAACCTGAATGAAATTTATTCACTTCTGGATATCAGGTTGGGTGGGGATGAAGTTAAGCGGGTACTTGAATTAAAAAGCATGCTTGATGAAAGCGCAAAGAGAACGAGCGATATAAGAAAAGACGTCGGCGAGATATCAGAGTCCTTACAAAAAACAAACGAAAAGCTCGCCCATCTCGAATTGGAAAATTCCCGGCTCAATTCAGCGGCCAAGAAGAGTGAAAAGGAGATTGAAGCAATACACAAATATATTCTCAATGCTGGACCAACGATATATGATCTGACCGGGATAACAGGAGCTTTGGCGCTTATCATAACCTCAATACTGATATTCAATGATAAATGGGATGTCGTCAGGGCATGGTATTATCCAATGATTTTTGGAATAGCACTGGCAACTGCGGCGATTGTCACTTTGAAATCGCAAAGGAATACAAAGAAGAGATTAGTGGCACAGGTGAAATAGATGTGGTTTTTTAAGAAAAAAAAAGATCAAGAAAGAAGGGCAAGCTCAGAAACGAATTTTTTTGCTGCCCTGACATCCCCAGTAATGAAAGACTGCAAGGATAAGAACATCGAAGCCAGAACAATAACAGTAAACCAGCCGGGAGACGCACAGCTAATCATTACAACTAATACAGGCAGTTACGAGGCATCTTTCGATAGAGTATTGGGTTTTCTGGGCAGTCGGTTTGATCCAATAGCTGTGGGAAAAGAAATGCTTGCTCTTGATCCTCTGATAGAAAGAATATTCATAAGGGAGAATCTACCTGAACCAATAGAGTATCCCATTTTCGATGAGCAGGGGAAGCCCAGTATCACAGCAGCTCTAAAAATGCCCGTAATAGCTGTTGTACGGAAAGGTCTGAGAACTTTGACACTCAGCGAGAATAATAACAACAGTGGGAATGGAATAGTAGACAGACTGTACATTCCGGTTCGATTGCGAGAAATCTCTGCAAATAAGTTATCTGAAAATTTATACCAGCATCCTGCTGTGAAAATGCTGACAGAGGTTGAAGCGTCTGAATGCATTGGGACAAATCCTGATACATGGTTAGAAAGCACTGTTGTATCTAATCTCGTGCCAGGTTATCCACGTCCATCGCCATCTCTTTTCGATGATGGCGTGAACCCTATAACCGTTTACATTTGGATGGAAATAACAGACCGGAAATATTACAATAAAATCTTAACTCAGATATACGGAATCATAAGCGATTTCGCTATTAAAACTCATCCTAACGCACAAATAGAGGCGCAACCTGCTGTTTTCATGACCAGAACAGGAATAGGAGGAGAAATATGCAGCCAGATACTGCTTCCAGGGAGCAGGCATTCGTTTGGGGTGCATAGTTCATCTTCCCCTACCCATGAATCAAATGAAATCAACAGCATGGGCATAAATACAAAACCAAATCCAGATTTATAGGTGAAAGAATGGTTCTCAGCAGCACGATGGATTATCTGGAATGGATAAATCATCAAAATCCATCCCTGGATATGTCATGGCTTATAAATTATATCGAAACCACCAGGAAGATATCGCCGCAGACTCCAGAAATGACAATAGCAAGGGATATCGCCGCAAACAACTCCCTCGGATGCGGACTGCTAAGAAAAAGAAATAATGATAGCCTGATGGCAATAAATGAGGCTAATAGACGGCTTCATGATCTGATTGATAAAGATAAAGACAAGAGCAGAGATCATAATACAGTTATTAGAAATATTGAGATACACGGCATTATAACAGACATTACCGGATTCAGGATTATTGATTGGTGCGGAAAATGCAAAAGAAGAATGAAAACAAAAGTATGTAATAAATGCGGTGCCAAGTCCAGTGCCAGGCTTCAGGTATTTGGCCAGATTTCAGATCCCACCGGGACTGTGCCATTTTATGGTGAAGATAGAGTGGCTGAGATTTTATTATCAGCTCACCCGGCACATATAGTCAGAAATATAGATATACAGCGCGGGATTCTTTTTACTTTCAAATACCATCTGAAACAATCAAAAAACGCTGAAAAAAATAAAATCAATTTAGGAAATCCATGGAATCTGCTCTGCACCCTTGTTAATTCAATTTACGCAGAAAATCTGATCGGATTGCCCGTATGCATGGCAGGAAATATAGAACTAACGAATAATAATGGGAAAAAGAAAATAATGAAGGTCTTCTGGTTTGAAACGAAAACCTACCAGGAAGAGGTTATTGATCTTGAAAAACGATCAGAGATAAAACAGGGTTCAAAGACTCCTTTAATAGCCAGGCGGATAGAATGTCTAAAAATAATGTAGAAACAGAAGCCAATGACACTGTGGAAGAATATTCTCCTGCTTTACTGGGGGAGATAGAGGAGTTCATAGTTACGCCTTATGGAACCTATGGGAAAACTGGCGAAAGGCTCTTGTGCGGTGTGATCTTATTCGGTACAACATCTCAAAATGGAAAAAAGCATAAAAGTTTCATTCTGAATGACATGACTGGCAGTATTGTTATCGAGATTGAAAATGGAGAAGGGATGCCCGATATTCCATCTGCAGTTCTAGTAATAGGAACACTTGAACGCAGGGATGGCACAAACAATGTAAATGCCAGGCATGTTAAATCAATCCCTTTCAAAGATATGAAAGCTACAGGCGCGTGGCATACAGCAAAAGTGATAGAATCAATACATATTGACACAGAAGCTATCTCGAAAGCCCTGGAATTACTGAAGACAAAGAGATATACACCACTATCGCTTATGCGACAGTCCCAGTTAACCTCCAATCTTGTCTCAATGCGCCACGTAGTTTTTGCGATGGAGAAATTGTATTCAGAGCCAAATTCGTTTTATGGTGCTGAAATACCGGTAGAAAAGATGGTGTTGTAATGGGCCATGAAACTGATTTAGATTTTCATACTATAAAAGCCCTGGAGACGGTTTTAGAAAAGAAATTCCCTGGGAGGACGAGCTGGTTAAAACGAAGTGAAAAGCGCTTGCCTGATATTCAAGTCTTAACAGAAAATCAAATCTGGCTGGTTGAAGGAATTCAACCCGGAGACACTCTACCCTATTATATTGTCAAAAACGTGAATGGTGGAATCACATGCCCCTGCTATCAGGATAAATTTGGCACTGTTCGCAAAACTCGTATATGCACCCATGTCGGAGCAGTTCTACTATTCATATATCTCAAGACCAGAGATATCAATGATATAATTGAAAAAATAAAAAATAGTGAACAGTATCTGGTACATCTCCATATTAGGAAAAACGCTGTAAAAGAGATGCTGGCCAAGTTCAAACATTCAGAAAACTCTATCAAGAGTGCTATTGGAATGGTTGATGATGTTAAAGAAGTGAAGAAGGAAGAATGGAATATAGGAGCACATAACGTGAAAATGATCGACGGAAAATATATTTGTATCGGGCCCTCAGGTCTTGACAGATTTCCTTGCATTCACGAACTTGCAGTTATGATCTATAGAAGAGAAAAAGTCTCTCAGAAACTGGCTGTGAAGTGAACCATTGAATCCATCCCAACGAATCTGCTCTTCATCTTTTAGCCGACGAATCTCGCCTAAAGTTCCCATCACTGCCGGAATACCATACTCGCGTGCAACAATGGATGCATGCGATCTTACGCCAAGAACATGCCTTTACCCTGAACAGTTGTATTTTTATATCATTTAATACATTATTAAGAATATGAATTCAGAAGCGAAACCAAAGAAATCAATAGCAGTCACAGTAAGACTGCCAAGTGAAATCGTAGATGAAATTGATGCAAGGTCAGAAGATCGAGCTGAATTCATTAGAAATATCATTGTCGAGGTCAGGCGAAACGATTACAAGGTGAATCCAACTGAAATCAATAAAGAAATTGGTGAAATCAAACCTGTTATTGAAGGTGCAACCGCTGAATTCAAAGACGAACAAATAAGTGCAGAAGCGAAAGAAGTTGATCAAAATACGAAGACATCAAATGTCGAAATACCAAAAGTTGAAATCGCATCTCCACAGCAGGTCAACGAGCTTCAAAGTCTTAAAAATAATATAGAAATCCTTAACAACAAAATTGATATGTTAACAAACAATCAGACAATAATGACCCAGTACATGACGACAATGCAGCAGCTATTAAACCAAAAAAGAATTGAAGACGGGGTTGATGACAAGAAAAAACCGTGGTGGAAGTTCTGGTAGTGGTCTGTTATGACCTGTTACGAAAACGCAGCCGGAAGCAATCGCGCGGCAAAATAGAACGCGAATGTTGCTGTAACCGAATAAACCACAGTCGATATGGCTATTGTCCTGAGGAGGTTTTTCTTATCGCTCATCCTCCAGGCGATAGTCAAATTCAAAACGCCCTGGCTGAAAACTATCCATTTTATACTCTCGATACTATCTTTCACAATGAAATTAAATCCCAACGAGCTTTTTCCTGGCAATAAAGAAGCCATGCCTACATTAAACAGCTGCATAACACTCACAAGGACGACCGCAAAGAACACTGAGAAACCAAGCAGCAAAGGCATAAAATACATCGATATATATGACCGCTCGGTTTTGGCTTCTGTAAATGATGTCTCCCTATCCTGCTGTGCCTCGCGTACTGCTGTGATCTCCTCAAGTATACGCTTAAGTCTGAGCTCCCTGTCATGCTCGATGAGTGCCTCGGCTGTTCTCCGGAGTCTATCGGTAAGCAATATGGCATTTCTGGCAGTTCTGGAATCAATCCAATCTGACAGATTGATCAGCGCTTCTTCAACGCTCATTCCAAGCTCAACTTCTTTTTCATAATAGCTCATCACGTCTTTTAATCCAGCCATCTTATTAGGAAGAGATTTAAAAGCAATAAAGGCATTCAGGTGACTGTTATCATAGAAATGCTTAACAATCGTCTTTATTTCTTCAGCAAGCTCTTCATAATTCGCTATGTCGGCAATCCCTTCTTCCAGTTTCGAATAAAAGTATGGCGTCGTTATATAAATTGCAATCCCCATAAAAACGGCCATTCCCAACCAATCTATTCCGGCAAAGAATGACATCGGCAACACTCCTAGAAATCCAAGCAAACCCATGCCTATGCGATTTTTATTGAGAAGGTCCTTAGTAATGCTTTCTTTCCAGTTGGTTGAAAATTTTACTTCACCTATTAGTTTACCGTAACTTTTGAACACTTTATCTCCGAATATCTTGCCCACAATAACATGATAAAAAACGCACTCAAGCACAGTTATGGCAAAAGGTATCAGAACATTACCCATTGGTATGACCTTGACCCACGGCTTTAAGTAAAGTACATAATAGAACGGCAGGCCGAACGCCAGCATTAAAGGCAGCGATATACTAATTATATTCATGACGCTCTGATTTACGCTGGCCTTTTTTGTCTCCCTGTCTATGGCGCGAAGGCTATCTCTCTTAGCACGTTCTATGAAATTCTCAACATCAATAGGGGCGCCCAATTCTTTCAGGCGCATGATCTTACCGATATCTCTCAGAGATTCAAGGTTCTGGTTCTCGCTCCACTGGATTATCGCATCGAAAGGATTCACTTTCTGCATGTGCACCATTTTTATAATATCTGAGAATTCTATTGCAATAGGTCCAAAAGCTTTGCTGTCAGCCACTCTTTCCAGCAGTTGTATCGGGCTTTGTGACATTATTGCTTCATTCACGATCGCAATGTTATATACGAGCTTTTCAGTGTAGTCGGGTTCCGACCATTCTTTTATTTTACTTATTGTGGTGTAATCGGAGATTTTTTGCCCTGCCAGAAAGAATATTGCAAGAATAATCAGTTTATATAAAGTATTATCAAAAAATAATGAGAGGAGATATCCTGATATCAGGAAAACCAGGAACACAGATATCGTTTTATTATAAACTGCCCTGGGAGTTACATCGAGCTGGTTAATGTTCCTATTAATATATTCGATATTTTTTCTGAGCAATCCGCCTCTTCTTGATGCAATCCACTCAGAAAAATAAACTACAGGTGGAATTTTTTCTGCATAGCTGTTCCACCAGTTTATACTTTTGGCGAAATCCATGATTTCTTTGTGCAGCTTTGCATTCTGTTTGTCGGAACTATTGGACGGAATATAACGATGCAATTTATACTTGTTTTTCTCAGCGCTGGCAGCTTTTCTTAGAAAAGCTTCATTGAAAAGTCCATCCTGAATTCTTACATTTCTTTCAGCCAAGCTTTTAGCCCCTCTCGCGTACTTGTGATGTCGAACCTCTGCATGTATAAATCATATGCCGTCTGCATGCAAATCTTTGTAAGTTTAAATATTTCTCTATCACTCCTGATAGGTAAATGCAGACCAGATGACTGTTTTGTAAAGCATTTATCAAATAATTCGTTAATGGCAAAAACGCCCAGATCAACCAGTTCTTTTAACCGCTCCGTACTCATAGGAGTTTCCTGCATTATAAGGGCGTTTCTGACACATGGTAGGGTGCTCAAATCTCTGAGAGAGGAAGCGAAATCTGTTATCTCACCTTTCCTGTTTTTCCAGTACCATTTGCTGCCATCATTATAATCGAACTCAAACATTCTGTATATTTTATTTCTATCATTCTCGTTTTGGTGATCTATTACTCCGATCGTCTCAATGATAAGGTTGCTGCGCTCATTCATGACGACAAGTGCATCAAAGCTCTTGTATACGTATTCTTCAGGGATCCCAAAATTGAATTTAAATCTATCCACAACTTCCTCTATGCTTCGCGCATGCGTGGTGCTGAGAATGGCCTCGCTCTGTTGCCTCTGACTGACATAATCTTCTGCATCTTTTGAATCCCGTATCTCCTGAATTATGACTTTCTCTTTTCTTTTTCTCAGCAGTTTCTTTCTTACTTTTTCGCGCGATTCAGAATCTCCGGAGATTGTTTTGAAAAGCACGTAATCGCCGCTTATACCTTCAAGTTCATCGATATCACCCACCACACCCCATACAAGACTTTCTGGCGCGCAGCTCTGCGCCGCTACAAGAAGTGTTGTTTTACCAGAACCAACGGGTCCAACAAACATCATGCTCATCTTTGAAAGTAAAGCAAAAATCCAGAGTAAGGAGAACGCTTCAACAGGAGCTTCTCCCAGAGCCATGAGCTCTGGTATGCTGAGTTTCTTTGCATGTTTTCTCAATTCTAAATGGTAGCCTTTAGTTATTGGAGGTCTGTTGATTGTACACCTGATCTTGCCCATGCCTTCTATCATTCCGGCAGTCTCCAGCGTATCATTCTTGAATAATGCTGTATCTCCAACCGTGCCGGCTATCCTTGGTACTATATTCTTTACAAGATTCTCAATTTCAGTTTTATTTAAATTCACATCAACGACACACATTTTCTTTGGCCTGGAATACAGGTGCCGGCAAGTAATCTTGTAAACATCATCAGCGACCTCTTTTATTTCAATATCTGTGACGTTGGGATCGTATATCAAAGGAGTTAATATGCCATAACCCTGGACACTATCAATCGCCAGCCAGGCAATCAGATTCTTTTCATCAGATCCGGTGTCTGCCAGATCATCCCAATCAGGCTTTTTAATAAGTCTCTCAAGTTTGATAATGGCGGTGCTCTGAAGCTCAATCCTCATATCCTCTACACTTTTGACGCCTGTGGGTCTTCTCTCCAGTAAAACATCTTTGATTTCATCTGAAAGCGCATTCATGAGGGCAATTATCCTTGTCCCAAGGCTGACAGAATACCCATAAAGATTGAAATCACTTGTAGCAATTTCCTGGCCCGCGATTTTTTTCTTGTTTCTTTTTATATATACCTGATATCCTTTAACAATATAAGGGTCAACAACATAATCTCTGAACTCCTTATTATTTTCAATGCCAGGGCGATGCACATTTGTTCTTGTAATTATGCCTGGATACAGCGAATCATAATCTGTCTCTCCTGTATAAGCATAATCTTTATAATACAAACCTGAACCTATGTTCTTTGGTGACGTACAGGCGCCGATGAACCCGGATATACATGATCTACAGCCGTTATTATTATTAACCTTTCCCAAATACTGAATTAAATCTCTGCTTTCGATTGCCTTTTTCTTTGCTTCAAGAGGATTTCTCTTAATTGAAGAAATCAGGCTATTAAGCTCCCTTTTTTGTACATGTTGACAACGAATGCAGAGCAAATTATCATTTTCATTTTGGCTTTCGTTTTTATTTCTTATATTTTCACCATTTTTTCCAGCAAGACTTTTTTGTATTTTCTGGAGTGCGTTCCTGCTGCCTGAACCAAGATTTTGAAACTCTACAGCTGCATTCTCCATAATATCCATTCTCATTGTTGAACCGTTGCTTATATAATGAAAAGAAATAAGTTCTATTCGCTGCCTGCTGTGCTCGCTTAAAACGTCAAGTATCTTTTCTCTGCACACGTAGCTGGATATTAAAGGTATTCCATGACAATCTGACTTTGTGCAATGAACTTCAAGTACATTGATTGTTCTTGAACGAGATCTTACGTTAGCAAGATTGCTTTCAACTTGTTTTAATGTATATTTGCATGGCATATCTGTGACGTTGCCTATCTTCTTAATGATAGGTATTTACTTGAACCATTAAGCTTCAGCATGCTGCTGTGCCTCTGGACTTTTGCTTAAATGAATACATCTTAGATTCTCTACAGGCTTAACATCCCGAAAATCCTTCGGTACTATGTCTTGTTACTTAATCAACTTGGTTTAATGTGCATTAACACAATCTTGTTATTCTGATGAGCCAATACTTATAACATGTGGAATTAGCTTGAAATCATATATACATAACGATTTATCCCAGGAAGCTTTTTAATTTTTTCTGTAACCCACGAGTGCGCCAAATACACGCCGGGCGGGATTTGGTTTTGGTGACTGCTTATTGGCATCTGTGTTTATGTGACTAACATAATACTTCCAAAATAACGTGAGTTTTGCATCACTTAACCTTTTCGGGAATAGACAATTGACTATGGCTATCAGAAATCTTAAATAACTTGAATGTATGAATATTAAATAATGGGCAGGAGAATTCTTTTTTTAAGATACCACCCACTCCACTACCTGCCCATTATACCATCATAAAGCAATTCCCTTATGAGGAAATCTGCATAAATGTCTTCTTATCGAAAGATTAATATAATAACAATAAATCTATATGCCTAATATATTATCGGAGTCGATATGAAAACTCTTAAAATAAAGCAACTTGACGAGAAAGACGAAGAAATTGCAGATGCACTTATTTCTTTAGGAATGAGCAAGAGTGCTGCTACGACGCTCGCATACATGCAAAATACGAATTCTGCTACATCGATAGAGCTTGAAAGGTCAACCAGATTACGTCAGCCAGAAGTAAGCCTGGTTATGAAGCAGTTAAAGGAGTTTGACTGGATTAACGAGAGTGAAGAGAAGAAACCAGGTAAAGGAAGACCGTATAAGATATATTCGCTCAAGATCGGGTTTAAGGATATAATCGCACAGCTTGAAAAACAGCAGAAAAAAGTAGTTGATGAGGCACAGGATAAGATAAAGCGGTTGAAGGAGTTAGTGAGATAGGGGAAAAAAATGGAAAAAAGTGAATGCTTGAATTTGTAGAAAATTGGAGAAAAAAACCATGATTAAAACAATTGACCATATCGGGATTATTACGAACAACTTGCAGCAATCAGTTGAATTCTATACTGATGTGCTTGGTTTTTCTATTTCCGCTAAGATTGAAATGGATGATGTTGGTTTTTCTGCAACCTTTGTCGAAATGAACGGAAGTAAGATAGAACTCATTGGATATAGAGGCGAAATCCCAAAGCGTTCAGGAGATATTGAAATTAAATTGGGTGAAGGTTCGATTCCCATAAACGACCACATTACTTTTTCCGTAGATGAAATCGGAGTCACTGTAACTGACTTAAAAGAAAAAGGAGTTATATTTTGTTTAGAGCCCATACAATTGGAAAGCGGGATGAAACTTGCTTCCTTCAAGGACCCTAGCGGTGTGCTGATTGAACTGGTGGAACATCCTAAACGATAATATGCACAGAGGATATGTAAGACGGGAATGAAATGAATATATCCAATTTAACCACTTATCTGAGGAATGATGAGTAATGAAAGTATATCAAGTCGAGGGTATCCGCCACCATGCCGTGGTCTTTGCCGAAACTCCGGATGAAGCTGTAACGCAGGCAGTCGAAAAGAATTTGGTTGGTGACTGGGAAATGCCTCAAGGTACCGAAGTGCCTCTGCCCAAAGACTACCGGATAATATATGATCCACAGCACGAATCATTGTAAAAAGCATAATTACATCTGTACTATATAATTAAAATATAGAACTTTGAAACGCCGTTACTATATAAATATGCAAACATAAACCGCAACATTTATATTCATTATGCAGTCTATACCTGCATATGGATAAAGAGTTCCTGATAAGCTATCTCAAAAAACGAAATTACTGGTGGTTAACAAAAAATATCGCGCCTTCGGACAGAGGAACTCAGAGACAGGATTATCTCAATAAGATACAAGAATCCGACGGACTTGAAAGGATCATATGCCTCTCAGGGATAAGACGGAGTGGAAAAACAACAATACTATACCAGTACATAGACCTTCTTCTCAAAACAAAAAAACCCGAAGAGATCGTCTATGCGAAAATGGATGACCTCATCGGAAAAATAGACAGTGTACACGATATCATGAACACGTATCACGAACTCACAGGCATAGACCCATCCAGAGAATCAACATACTTCCTGCTTGATGAGATACATGTTATGAAGGGGTGGCAGTTACAGTTGAAATATTATATAGATGCCCATGCAAAATGCAGATTCATAATATCAGGATCATCCAAAACCCTCCTTTATCTGGACGCTTCTGAAAGCCTGGCAGGGCGGATAAGATTCCTTGAAGTCTTCCCGCTGACGTTCCGGGAGTTCCTGGAATTCAATAATATTGACATTTCAGGGATGATCCCACAAAAACCAGACCTTGAGAGTTTTGAAGATATTGAGAAAGCATACCACAGCGTTATACCTCATAAACAGAGCATTCTGTATTTTCTGGGTCAGTACTTCGATACGGGAGGGTATCCTGAATGGTTCAAGATCAGGGATATGGAGCAGTGGTACAGAACTATTGTGGAGGATTATTTCGCCCTCATCCTGTTCAGGGACATCGTAAGCGTTTTCAAAGTTAGGGATCCTATACTCCTTGAAAAGATGGTGCGGGATATTGCGGCTATTACCACCAACAGGTTCACTTACAAAGGATTATCCGAAAGGCTCGATATTGACCGTGAAACTGTGAAACTCTACCTTTATTACCTGCAGAGTTCCATGATGGTATTCGTAGCAGATGTTTTTGCGCCCTCCAAGAAAGCAGTTGAGAAGCGGGCAAAGAAGCTATATTTCTGGGAGGAAGGGCTCAGGAGAGCACTTACTCTGGACAGGGATGACGGTAAAGCAGCAGAAAATATAGCGGCATGGCACCTGATTAAAAAGGGTCGTGAGTCAAAGCCGTTCTTTGAGCCTTACTACTGGAAAAATAAACAAGAGGTCGATTTTGTATATGATGACTCAAAAAAACTAATCCCCATAGAAGTTAAGTACAGAGAGCATCCCACAAATGCCGATCTGAAAGGACTCATAGAATTCATGGAGATGGAAGATCTGGGTATCGGAATAGTCGTGACAAAAGACATATTTAAGAAAGGAGAATTTGGGGGGCGCCAGGTATTGTTTATTCCGATATGGCTTTTCTTATTGCTGATATGAACGAGAAGATTCTATTGTGCACATCAATCTCGATTCTTCACTCATACAGTAGGCTGTGGCAGCCCCTACGGAGCGAAACTTTTAAATTATACAAGATATATAACAAAAGAGTGCAGGCTTGAACAACCTGCGAAATGTGTTACGAAAGTACACATTTTATGAAACCAATCCTGCGAGGCACTTCTCGCAGGCTCTAATTTATTTTACAATTCTAAGATTAAAAAAGAAAAGTATTTAATTCTTAAAGAAATACAATTGCTTGTTCAATATTTCATCTCTGTATTAACCGCATTTGTGCTCGCACCTTTATGGTCTACATTGATGAAAAATAAAGGAGGTTTCATAAAATGTCGAAAATAGAAAACAATGTGTTAGTTGACCTTAGAAATAAGGTATGTATAGCTGGAAAGAAACAACTTGCAGAAACAATCATCAAACAGGATGATGACATCGCATGCAAGAGTGATAAAGCAGTCAAGTTCAATATCCCCACAATTACTAATCGAATTTAGTGCCAAAGTAGTGGAAAGGGTAGCGAGCTTGTAGAGCAGCTTATGAAAAAAGAATTGCTTGTGGTAACACAGGGAACACTTTTTTTCAAAATATCTGCTCGAGAAATACTTGGTGGAAAGTATTTCAGCACTCTGAAAGCGCTGAAAACTTTTGCATCATCAAACGGGTTCGGCTTTATTACTATTAACCCGGCCGAAGAGCAACTTCTGCCGCATGTCCTGAACGGTGGCTGTCCAGTAGCTAAGATCTACGGTTCTCAGCGAATGGGAACATATGATTTTTGGAACACCGAGCGAATCCGAAATCACTCGCTCTGTCTAAAATGTGACGGGGCCTGTATCCACAAACAAGATGCACAAAATCTGGCAGTGACACCTATCGGATGTCACAAGGCTGCAGCGTTGGGTTCCAGAAAACTGGCACCCATAATGCGTGACGAGTTCGAATCTGAGATCGGCGATCTCGACTGGCGGGATAATCAAATTCCTGAAGAGCAGGAGCAGGATTATCAGGCTCGAATCGGGGACTATGGTTATGTTCCTGACCAAGAGGAGAGCGAATCAGAAGAACCAACAGTTATCAGCCTTTTCGCATCAGGCGAAAAACTGGATTTCTTCGAGTTGGAGCACAGAATGCTTCAGCAAGAAACTATCCAAAAAGAAGCCACACGCAAAAAACTGGATAAGCTCAAAGCGAGCCATACACCTCTTGCAGTACTGATTTCCCGGAAGGAAATGGAACAAATCCTATCACCGGAAGAGGAAGCTGTACTTGCAGAGGCTCTGGAGGCAGCAAAAGCTGAAGCCACCCAAGCACAGGTATTCCACCAGTGCGGCTGGTTCGTGGCTCTCAGATACCCGGAACTCAATGGCAAAGATCTCAGATGCAACCTCTGTGCCAAATGGCGTAATGCTGGTGATAATATCTGGCCGTCCAGGAAAACACAGGATGTAAGCGTGATGAACGCAAACGTTCTGATCAGAACCCTGGACAAGGTCGTGACAGATGCAAAGGCAACTTTGCAGTTTTGCCGCAACCAGTACCGGAGTAATTTCCTGGACCATTTGGTCAAGGAATACATACTTCAGGTAAGAGCTGGGATCCTACCATGGGAAGTGTTTCCTGCGCCATTCATGTGGGAGGACCATCTGGATGCTATTAAAAGTCAGCTAATTGACTTAGATAGTATAGGGTGGTTCGGAACCACCCGGATGGTGGAAAATCTGGTGAGCAATATTCTTCAAAGTGCTTCGCACACTCAAAAGAAAGATGCTGTGAAGCAGCTTTCCCGGTTCCTGCAGAAATATAGAGAAGCTAAAGGACTGCAAAATCCTGACAACAACCGCGACCAGAAGATGGTCACTGATTGGCTGGATGCTCAGTTATCAGCATACAGGTTGCCATACACAGATGACTTCTGGTGCCCACCCAACAAATCGGTCTCAAAACCATCTATAGGTCCTCAGCCAAGATACACAACCCCTGCGATATGCATGGGCTGCATTGTGCACAGACAGGGGAGGTGCTGAGATGCTCTCAACACTTCTTTTTGAGCTTGGTTTCAGTGCCTTGGAAGGCGACATGATTAACTTGTGGCTGGAGCTTCAACCAGATCAGATATGTGGCAATGAGCAGCAGCATAGCAGGTGCACATGTCCAATCTCTTCCAGCATACCTAAAGAGGAGGAATGAATATAATGATGAGAAAGAAACTATCACTCGTCACAATAATCTATGTGGCGTTAGTTTATCTTGTCGTGTTCCTCCTGAGTAAATCTGTTTAAAATTGAACATAATGTGTTGCGAGAGAGCGACCCCTCTCTCACCTTTTAATTTTGAAGTGAAATCAAAGAAATCAACAACAGTCGATATACAACTATATGATGAAATCATCGATGAATTCTGTTTGAAATTGAAAAAGAATAATGAACTCAAGACTGCTATTGATAGTGAATCTGTTGATTTCAAAAGACTGTGAATGTTGAAATCATTGAAACCAGAATCTTTTCGTCCTGTCCATGGAGGGGTTGACAAAACCGGCAGAAAGACTTTTCTTTTGACAGGATTTACTGTATTAGCTGATGAAAAGTACAGTTTGTACAAAAATCATGATTGGATTGACATACTGCCTAAAATGAGTGGAATCAGGAGAAACGAAAAAGTGCGAACAGGTGGAACAGCAGGATGATCCGTCTGTAGTAAATGTATAATATGAACTCGTAAAGGCGGTAAAGAAGCTTATCAAGCTGTTTTCCCTTGAAGATGTGAAGAAGGCTTTAGAGGTTGCCGAAAGTAATATTTGACAAAGGGCTATTGAACAACAGCAGATTGCGGTTTTTTGAGGAATCCTATTGATTCCATATATTTTATTAAATTAGGTAACATCTTATCACTCTTATCACCATGTTTTTTAAGATATTCTATTATTTTTTCCTTCCCAGAATGAGAATCTAAAATACCAATAAAATCGTTCTGATTTCTCAAGCCCTTAGTTACATCGATAGAATAAACTAGCGTCTCAATTGCAACTTGCAGCATAGTAAGATAGTCTTCTTGGCTTGCAATTCCAAGTTCTCCACTATGAACTATTTTTGACCTCAGAACATATATCCGCAGAACTTCAGCGGGGTTTTTAAATGGCTGATTTTGAACAATATCATTCAAAAAAAGCATACGAGATGTTAATGCCTCTCCTTTCAACCTATCGTCCTTGGTTGTCAATATTGTTTCTAATGCTATTGATAATTTAACAATCTTGATGTCTAAATCCTCTTCTTCGATGCTTCGTCCAATCCATGTTAAAGCTTTTTCAAAACACTTTTCTAATTCTGGAGATGGTTTTTGTTTCTCAATTATCACTTGAGTATTACTGAGAAATTCATTTATTCTATTTTCATAGTCTGCATTAATTTCTAATCCAAGGGGTTTATATCCTCTTTGCCAATAACCACGAACGGATGATGGATTGTTCTTTATTCTATAATAAATTATTACATCTTGCTTAAAGAGTAAAGCAAGGTGATGCAGAGATGAAATCGCAAGCGCAACTTGTAGAACTCGAATTGCATAATCGGCTTTTTTTCTTGCCCTTTCACAAACAAGTTTTGGATTATTGCCTTTTTCTGGAATGATTGCTACTGTCTTATCCACAGTCTTCTCAAAAAAATTCCCAAAAAGTATATTTTCATACTCTTTCTTTAGACCAAATTCTTCAAGGGATTTCTTTCCTATTTTTTTTATAGTTATATCACGAATCCTAAACTTTGAGTCATTTGCATCTAAATTCAAAATCGGGATTAAAACCTCATATTCCTCAAGTTGTTTTGATATACTATTGAAAAAGGCTTCAATTTCTTGGCTTAATTTTTCTAAATCCTTTTTATATATTTGTTTGTTTTCTATTATTTTGCAGGTAAAATGATGAAAAGCATCATCTAATTCTTGGTCATCTAAATATTCTAAGACACTTTCACATCTTAATCCAGCAAGTGTTTCATTATATATGCTTTCACTTCTGATTTCAGATCTTGCAGATTCAAATGTAAGTTTTCTAGAAAAGTCGGTGATTTTCTTTTTTGTGGTTCTACTTATCCCATTCATTTTTACTAATTTTATTTTCCAAGAACTTAAATATATAGCATGTTATTGAAAAAAAACATTTCATATAGCGTAAGCAGAAATATTATAGCTATTAGGAAAGTTAAAATACCATGTTAAACTACACACCCCCCTAAGTAATTGAATTACTAAGGTGAAAGCGATTCCCCCCAAAATGCGTGGCGAATGCATATGCGCTTAATGTAAACATCTCTAACTCACCTACCAGGTGATTTTCTAAGTTCCATTCAAGCATATTTTTTCTTAACTCTCATTATAAGACTTCTGCATTTGGGGCAGAATTTGTTTAGAATATATTCATCATTAGTAAACGTTTTATCACAATTTTTACATATTAAAATAGTTTGTGATTCTTCAATTATCTTTTTTACTTTTTCAAGCTCTCTACTTTTTTTTACATGAAGACATGTTTCAAATACTGGCTTCAATTCTTGCAATTTTCTTCGAAAAATAGCTTCATTCATTTGAAATTCGCTATAGGCCAATTCAAATGTTGGTGCTTCGATAGGATGAGATGTTCCTCGTGATTTCATTAGTTTGATACCGTTTTTCCGTATTTCATCAGTAATTTGAAAAATATTCTTTATAATTTTGTCATCAATTTGATTTGATCTAAGTTCCATTTCTTGTTTATATTCTGGAGATTGTGCAAAATGACTTTCTTTTATCTTTCGACTTACAGAGGCTGTGAATGTATCATCAAGTTTCTTCATGGCTGAAAGCAAATTTTCTTTCTCTGGATTATGATAACTATCCAGAATGTTTCGCATTTTTTCGACACTGTCAATGGTATTACATGTCAGACCTATCCCGATTTTTCCTGTTAAGGCGATATAAATATTAGGGTCACATCGATTCTTAGCGTCTTCCATTTTTCTTTCTGTGGGAAGGGGCAACATTAACCAATTCTCTCTTGAAATCCAATCAACAACTTCGGAATCTTTCAGCTTTCTCATTAAATTGCTGCCGAGTTCTTCATATGCAATATTAAATAATTTTATATATACATCTGCATTCATTTCATTATAATCTGGGCAAAGTTCCGCTTTTACAGCCTTGAAGAACTTTGTTCCAACTGATTCGTTATTGTAGTTTTGAGGTATTGGAATCTTAGAATAGTTTTTTAAAAAATATTCAATTTTGGCTAATTCCAATTCTTCCCATTCTGTTTCATCCCAGTATGCTTGGAACTTATCAAATACATCTCTTTTTTCAAAACCTATCGGAAGAAATTTCATATTAATATAATTTCTTATAATCTATAAATAGATACTGAAGCTTACAAAAAATTTTAGACATATGCATAATTCATATTGGATGCACCAGTTTCTAACTTTTTCGACCTTCTCTCCATTCTCAAGCCACCCCTGTTCCCTGATATTCCTTGGGAACATCCTTTGAAATGCTTTGAACCCTTTCATCCTATCAGGGCATATCATGCGCTTGCCGCCCTTATGTAAAGCACTTATTGTATCTCCGCACCAAAGTTCAATGCGTATAGGAGACCAGATTGCTTTCCCTTCTTTTGCAGGAAGAGGGTCGTATCGGGTCTCCATATTCTTCACGAAATCCTTAATTGTTTATATACTCAATTTTTTCATAAAGATAGCCTTGCCCTCCAAAGTCCGCATATATAATTCTCAATGTTTTCTCATCCAGAACTATGGGGCGTCTGTTAAGGAAAGCATCATTGTTCTTTAAGCGATATAGCAGAAGCAAGTTTTCTGCATAATTGGAAATCTTCTCTTTATAATTGCTGGCGTTCCTTGGACGGACGATTATCGTATTTTTCTCATTAAGAATCCCTGCTTGAATTGGGTCCTTTACAAGTCTAGAATCAAATTCATTAATGATATCTGAGAAATTTTGTGGGTAATATCCTTCACGCTTTATTTTCATATCCATCGATAGCATTTGCTTTTGTACCTTGTAGAAATCTTCTAAAATTCTCTTTGTCTGGCTTTTCTCAACTAACTCATCTGAAGATTTTAGCATGAACCATTCTTTATAGCGGTCTTTCTCTTTTTTCGTATATTCCTTAAGATACTGAGGCACTGGATACAGGATAGGGTCCACCACAAAGTATGCCCATGGAGTATTTTTCAGGGAGTATATATAATAAGCACTTTCAGGACGAGGGCTTGAAATATCAGATGAGATTACGTTCGAGTCATGCACACGAAATACTGCAGTGGTCTTTTCATTGATAGCTTCTTTTACTGTGCTTCCTGACAAATCCTGCTGAAACTCAGTAGCCCAACCTTCGATGTGTTCAGGATAGGTTTTTGATAAACTCATATAGAAGTTCCCGAAGAATTCCCTGGCATCACTTTCGCTGAGGTGTTCTGCAGGAGGATTTTGCTCATTTATTTTATAAATTTTAATAATATCTTCTGGCGTATAATCATTTTTACTTCCTGTTATTATGTTCGACTGTTTGAGACATCCAGAAATAATCAGCGTTGCCAGCGCTACCCATATAATAAATAAATGCAATTTTTTCATTTTGTCCTAATTAATTCTATTGAACTATAATTTATTATAAACGTATCGATGTTGATGTTGGTAGAGTTTCTGACTTCATGAGGAAGGCTTTGATTCCTCCGATCCTTTTTCAACAAAGATAATAACTTTCCCGTAATCAGTTGTAATCTGTGTGTTGAATTTTCCATGAAGCCTTTCGCCACCTACGAAATAATCGTACATCAGATTGTAGACCGTTTTCTTTATCCATTCCTTCAAGAATCCTAATTTATTTTCTGCATTCCATATATCCGCTATGCTGGTATGCACCTCTAAAACCGGTGTGAATTTTTCCATAGTCTCCATTTTCATATAAACATCAAAATCATTGGATGCTAAATTTATCCCAAGCGTTTCTAACCATTCTTCCGTTACCTTATTCTCATACCTCCCTTGCGGCTTCGTTTTACCATCATCTAGCGGCGGCTCCTTTGCATATGCAAATGCAGCCTTTTGTCCTTCATCGCTGAATATTATTGCTTTACCGATGTCCATTGCCTGGATCGATTTAGCCGTTATCTGGAATCCCTGCTGCATGTCTGCTGAAAAACCTATCAATCCCGGCATGGCGAACATGAAAGACAGCCCGGTTACAATGATCATAACGCTAAGCATTCCATCTATCGATGCAGCAGTGCCGTATTCATCCATTTTTCTTACTCCTCCGGTTGCTCAGGCGGTTTGAAGCTATCATATCCCGCCTGGACTGTCCATGATTGGAACCGTATAGCTCCGGTATCGTTGAGGATCAAAGGTACTGAGCGAATGATATAATGTGTATTCACAGAGAAATTTTCATTAGGCCCGGTGCTAGTAATAAGGGAGGTAGGTAGAACCATGTAATTTGAGTAGTTTGCTGATATTTTTCCGGCTTTGTCATTGTCGGTTGAATTGTCAAATCCTGAATTAATAAGATACCTGTTTCCAGATACTGGATCTACGTAATTCATCTCATTATCCATGGCAACTGACTGCGCCAGGATCTGAGTTTGAGTGATCTCATCCTGTGGCAAATGGAGGGTGACGAAAAACGTAGCCATCATGACAGCCCACAGTGATAATGCTAACAATGTGATTGCTGAGCTGAGCGAACTCTCAATAGCATCAAGAGCCATTATTTTTTTCCTCCTTTGGAGTTGAAAGCATCACTCCATCTGGAGTTGGAATAATATTCACCTGGAACCGAGCATCGAAATCCCTCGAATCTATTTTAAAATACGCCAGCTTTGCGTTTGTGGCCATAGAACTTGTATCATAAACATGGTCTTCTTGATCTACGATAGTCAGAGTTAGAAGATAACCGCCATTGCTTTCTATTGTATATTCTTTACCTTTGAAAAGACCCCCGATAAACGCCATGCTGGCAGGCTGTTTGCTCGTACCAACCATTTCTATACCCAGCTTTGTTGCGCTGAACTGACCAGCAAGGCTCTGAAAACTATCTGAGCTAATAATCTCTGTAGCTACTATCCCCGAAAAACTGATGCCGATCATCATCAGGCCAATGACTCCGACCTGGCTTGTGCTGAATGTTATTGCGTCTCCCATATACCACCTAACACGTTCTCTTAGTGAATTTGACTTTAATAAACGCATAAGCTTTATCGCGCCATGTTTCCATTGTGAAACACTGCGTTTCAGATTCAGATAAAGACGGAGCATCCCCTCCTTCCCGATAGATTTTTGTGGGGAAACTTTTTTTGATTTCACCAGAACTACCAAGCGGTGTCGTTACATTTATGGTGATACTTTCGGCGCCGCCATCATTACCAAAGAGATTTATTGAAGTATTTTTCGGCAGGATGAGATTCTGATTTATCGACTTCAGCTTCCCCGCATAGACCAGATCGGCCTCGTTCACGATCGCGTCCTGAAACGTTGTGGCCTGTCCCATCATAAAGGTTGCCATCATCATGTTAAGAGTGGGAGCTCCCAGTATGCTTAAGGTGGACATGAATAGACCTATTTTGAATACTTTTTCTGTTGCCATTTCCAGACCAGATGACATAGCATTAGCTCCTACTCTCTTTTCAAAGTTCACGACAATCTTGTTCAAATCAGTATTTAAAGATTTTCAAAGCAAGAGCAAATCCGGAAATCAGGCCAGAGTGCGCCGCATCAGGTGTCAGGGGGATGGCGAACCCACGAATAGATCGATGAATACAATTTCATATCTTATATTTTATTATGAATACTGTTGTTTATAAACAATAGAATATGTTCAATTTGTCTAGTATACACGATAAATATAAAATGATGGGGGATTAGTATTATATCAACAATAAGCGAATGGAACGAATTGATCACTATTATGGAAGCCTTCTTGGCCTGGCAATTGTAATATGATCAAGATCACAAAGAAAATCGCACACGAATATTAATATGATTTTAATTAAAGAATTAATTATTTTAATTACGGTACTCCAGATCTTGCCCTTCCTGATTTATGGCATCGATAAATTGTTCGCCAAATTGGGCATATTCAGGATACCTGAAAAAGCGCTTTTGGCCACTACGTTCATTTTTGGGATACTTGGTTCTATCGCAGCAATGATGATCTTCAAGCATAAAACAAGCAAAACCTCCTTCCAGCATGATTTCGCAGTAATTGCGTTCTTAAGAATCATTGTGCTGGTCTGTTTGGGTTTGATTTTGAGGACTATCCCCAACAGTTCTGCTATGGAGAACTTTATTCAAACTTTACATTCACTTTTTTCGTACCTATAATAGTAATCTGAGACAATGGAAAGCAGTCCTGAACTCTTCCAGGACTCCCTGAACAGCCCAAGGTTATCGAAAAAATGCTTCCATGCTCTTTAGACCGTTATCATGAGGAGCTCCCCACAAAGTAATCTTCCATCACTCTGGACTCCACTGAATCCATGAAACTTGAGGCAAAGGTTAGACTGCTTTACGAAAGGATTAACATGGGAAAAGTAATCCATTAAGCATAAAACGGTGGTACCCATTACCTTAGAATCACTCATCTCATCTTTAAAATCCCGCCAGCTTGAAGCCATAAAACACATCCAAGCCCCCCAACTCATCCTCGCAGGCGCAGGCACAGGCAAGACCACGACCATCACGGCCAAAATCGCCTACATGGTAGAAAAAGAAAACATCGACCCCTCCCAGATCCTCGCGCTCACGTTCTCCAAAGAAGCTGCCAGGAACATGCGTGAAAAGGTCGAGAAACTCCTTCAGGGAAAGGAAGTAATCGTTAAGACTTTTCACTCATTTTGCGCCGAGCTTATCAAGGATCATGCTGACAGGTGCAAAGTTCCCTACGACTTCAAGATATTCGAGGAGATGGATTCAGCAATTTTCATATTCAGGGAACTTGGAACAGATGCAAGGACCGCCAGCCTGTACGCGAACACTATCGGGAAAGCCAAAGACCTGAATATCTCATTAGATAAATTCAAAGAATTTCTGAAAACGCTTAAAAAACAAGTTCAGGATATCGAAAAAGATGAAAGCAAATGGAAGGAACTGTATCGCGAATCCAAATTCAAACTCAATACCTTTCATCTTCAAGAATTCAAAGACAAAGAAGATAAGAAGGCAAAACAGGCAGAGAAGAAAAGATACTCCGAATTCATAGACCTTTATGAAGAATATCTGAAATATTCAAACTTCATATCAGCCTGGGAAAAATACGAAGAGAAGAAATCAGCTATAGGCGCCCTGGATTACGGCGACCTCAACAAGATCACCCTCTGGTATCTCGATGTGTACGGCACGGAGGAATTGAACAACACATTCCGCTACATAATTATCGATGAATTCCAGGATACGAATTATGTTCAGTTCGAACTGATCAAGAAGCTCACAGCAGCGAATAAGAACATAACAGTGGTGGCAGATCCCAACCAGACCATATACGCATTCCGAGGAGCGTACACCAATAATATCGAGGAATTCAAGAAGCAATTCTCACTTTCAGATAAAAATATCGTGTCGCTGGATGTCAGTTTCAGGTCAACTAATAAGATCCTCAGAGTCGCTCATACCCTGATCGAAAAGAATTATGGAGATGAGAAAAAGCAGGAATGTCTGCTCCTCAAAAATCACAATGATACTGAAGGGGAGAACGTCAGTATCATTGAAACAGAAGATGATAATGAAGAAGCAAGAGCCATAGTCGAGAAGATCGAGAAATATCTGGAACAAAGTATTCCTCCAAAAGAGATCGCCGTATTATACAGGACACATGCCCAGGGACGAAAGGTAAGACAAGCACTTGAAAACAGGGGTCTGCCCTTCCGGGTCAAAGATGATACCGATTTCCTGAAACAGCCTGAGATAAAGACTGCCCTTGCTTACCTATATATCATCAACAATATCTCTCATCCCACAGCGCGCGGGACAGAGGCATGGTGGAGGATATTCCATTACAATAATGCCCTGAGCCAGGAAGATTCCATCAGGATAGGAGAATACCTCAAGAAAAATTGGGTCTCATTCCAGAAAGCTATCTATCATCACATTGGAGAACTTGGACTTTCAAAGAGCGGACTTGAGACCATAAGCAATGTAAAAAAGAGAATTGATTTACTGTGCTCGAAGAAGAATATTGACGTATCTGACCTCGTCCTTGAAGTATATGACCAATCTGGACTCTCAAGGCAATTCGCCCATACTGACACAAAGCGCAGCAGGGAAGCGCTCTTGAATCTCAGGCAGCTTCATGAATTGGCCAGCAATTTTGAGGAGTTCCATGGAAAAGACCTGAGTTTGTTCATTGATTATCTTGAGATCCTTGATGAGATGGACGGGAATCCGTCGCCTGCAAGAATAGCAGATGAGGATGCAATAAACCTTATGACGATACATTCGGCAAAAGGGTTAGAGTTCAAGGTAGTATTTGTCACAAACCTTGCAAAAGATAAATTCCCACTGTACCGGGGAGGTGCAGAACCACTTATTCCACCTGAATTGATGGAGCAGTACAGGGACATTTTTGAGGATGGATCAATCAAAGATACTGAAAAAGCAGTCAGGGAGCGGAAAAAAGAGATCAAAAAGGAAGAAGAAAGGCGGCTTGCGTATGTGGCGTTTACAAGAGCAAAAGAACATCTTCTCCTGAAACTGGCAATAAAATACGCTGACGATGAACGAGAGCCTTCTGAGTTCCTTCAGGATATCGGATATGATAACTGGAGAACTGGAGGAAATATCACGGTTGGAGATCTCAGTTATTTCAGGGATACTGATACCAAAGTCAGGGAGATGGTAAAGGATAGTGCGCTTGAGCGGGAAAAGGCTCTGCGAAAAAGGCTGCTCATTGAGTCGCTTGATTCAGGGAATTTTGCTGAGGTCATGAAAAATACGCTGCTGTATCAGGCTTTGAAGGTGAGGGAAGCGCCAGATTTCAAGGAACTTTTCGTTTCCAACTGGGAAAAAATAGACCCTAGGCAAGACGCTGAGAATATTCTGGGTAAAATCAAAGATAATAAGAACGGCTTGAAATTCAATCCTGCAAGCATGACTTTCAGCTATTCCTCAATAAGTACTTATGAGAACTGCCCAAGACAGTATGAACTCAAGGAACTTCTCAGGATGCCTACACGCGATTCTGAGGATTCCACCGGAGCCATGAACAGGGGAACTTTTGTTCATAGGGTGCTTGAGATGGCGGTGAGTGAAAAAATAACCACGAAGGAAAAACTGTATGAGATCAGGGACACGGTCGCAAAAGAACCTGAATTCAGGGGCGTTGATGTTGAAGCTGCAACTGGAACACTCGATGTATTCTGGGAGCGGAACAAAAATAGGATTGCGAATAACCTGATGGTTGAGCAAAGATTCGCTGTGCCACTTGGAGGATTTACTTTCAAGGGATTCATTGACCGGGTGGATCTGATGCCTGGCACTAAGAATCAAGTCGAGATCATCGATTACAAGACCGGAAAATCTGAACCCGGACCCGATGCACGCTCAAAACAACTTTTGCTTTATGCCAGGGGTATTGAGCATGTGTATCCTCAATACAAAGTGAAAAGACTCACTCTTGAGCAGCTTGGTCTTCCCAATCCCAGGACATTTGAGCTGATCGATGGGAATTTTGAGAGCGCGGGTGGTTCGCGGATGGAGGGGCTTGATGAGAAGGCTGTTGAGGATATGATCGAGATTGCGAGGAAGATTGCGCGTGATTATGAACATGGGTTTGAGAGGACGAAGGATGAGAAGGTTTGTGGGGAGTGTGGGTATAGGTTGTATTGCGGGGAGTAAATTGAATTAAAATCATTATGACATCTTTAATGCGCAATCCGGTTTTTTACGGGTCTCTTGGCTTGATACTTGTCGCTCTCCCATGCCTGTATTATTTTTTCATGGGAGTTTCAGGAACAATGGTCACCGAGACAGAATATGCAAATGGTAATAGATCTACGTTTGTCGAAACTGTTCGGCAGGGGGCTTTCAATCCCTTTCTTTTGATTTTCATCATTGGGGCTGGTGTAGCTGCATATGGTTGTTCCCGAAACACCCAAATGGCATGGATAGGAAGCATTTTCGTTCTTGTTTACTCCATCCTTGCGGTCTTTAGCATTGGATTACTATTATTACCTGGCGCTTTGCTCCTTATTATAGGATCTGCATTAAAGACCATGAAAAAAAAATGCATAGAACTTGGCTCCCAAATCTGACTTTCCTGGAAAAATATAAGACCTCGTGTATTGTAGATTTGATAAGGAAGATCATGAATTTCTTTAATTCCGCTTATGAAGGTATTCCACCATGGGATATTGGGCGTCCTCAGAGGGAAATCATCCGACTAGAAAAAGATGGAGAAATAAGCGGAAGAGTGCTTGATGTTGGATGTGGAACAGGAGAGAACGCATTATATCTTGCCCATCTGGATTTTGAAGTGTGGGGTATCGATGCAGCGCCAGCTGCCATCAATAAAGCAACAGAGAAGGCCAGAGAACGAGCAATATCAGTAAACTTTCTTGTTTCCGATGCCCTTGAACTTCCATCACTTCGGACTAAGTTCGATACTGTGATCGACTGCGGCCTGTTTCATGTGTTATCAGATGAGGAACGCCCAATTTTTGCTGCAAGTTTATCTTCTGCGCTATTTCCTGGCGGTAAATATTTTATGCTCTGTTTCAGTGAGCATGAACCAGGATCATATGGGCCAAGAAGAGTAACTCAGGCAGAGATACGGGCCACTTTCGGTAAAGGGTGGATGATCAATTATATCAGGGAAGCAGAATTTGAAACAAGGTTTGGTCCTGAAAGTGTAAAGGCGTGGCTATCTTCCATTACTCGATTTCAGAACGGTTCTCAAACGTTATGATTTAAACCAATAGAGGCAAATTATTCAGATATGTTGCGGGAGCTTTCCAATTCTTGGGTAATGCGTCTACAGCTTTAAGATGTTGATGCGTAGATGTTTATCAATTACTCCGCAATAACTATCCATCCCCTCTCCCCGTATACTGGCTGAATTCCCATTTCTCCATTTTTATCCCAAGAAGCACACCTCTTGCAACATCCTCAGGTATCGCAAGCATAAGAGCACCGATATGCTTGCAAAATCTCTTCTCTCTTTGGATTCTTCTCCAATCACCACAATCATGAAGCATAAACCGTTTTACAACATCTATGTAAACCGAATAACCCCGCACATCAGCTATGATCTTATCAGCACTCAATTCGATTATTTCAATATCCTTTATCTCCTTTGCCCTATCAAGCCTTGAAGCATCAATATGTTCCATGAGCAAAGTCATTACATCCTCTTTTTCCGGCTGAAGAAAATCATTAAGCGTCTTCGTAACAACTTTTCCTTTCACTTCACCTTTCCAGTAACCTGAAATACACTGCCTCGCCTCTTTCTGTTCAGGGGTAGCTACTCCCAGCATATCCAATACGTCTATGCAGTTCTCCGGTGCATATCCGTGGTAATGGTTGTTAAAATAGCCATAAACCTCTGCGCTTCGCGACATTTCCTTAATTTTCGGTATCCATCCTGCAAGTTCATCTTTTGAATAGTGGTAATTATACCACATCTTTTTCCCTCTCCCATGCCAGCGCACATAGGCGATATCCGAAGTCAACCTGATCTCAGGTGGGAGCAGCGGCTCATCTACAGTCACAGCGGCAACATTATAATGAGAAAGCAGATCATGCGCTTCATCTGTGAGCCATGTCTCATTCCTGTACTCAAGTGCAAATCTCATATCCAGAGGCAGGATTCTCAGGAATGCTTCTATCCTGTCTTTTTTGAATTTCATTCCTGGTGGAAGCTGGACCAGGATGCAGGCAAGCTTTTCTGTTTCCTGCAGCGGTTTCATGAGGTCGCAGAATCTTCGCAAGTCATCCTCCACCCCTTTTGACATATCAAGCATTTTTTCATGTGTTATCAGACGGTTAAGCTTCACTGCAAATTTGAAATCCTGAGGTGTATGCTTTGCCCAGCCAAACACAATTCCAGGCGCAGGATAGTTGTAGAAAGTGGAATTGATCTCTGCTGTGTTAAAAATACATGAGTAAGCCTTGAGCTTTGACTCATCTGTACTTTTATAGAATACATCTGCCCAGTCGCGGTAATCCCAGCCTGAGCATCCCAGACGAATTGTGCCCATAGCAATTAATTATATCCCTTCAGATTAATACTTATGTACATGTTTTATATTGGTGCCGGAGGATGGGCATATTTCAAAGTACCTGGATTGGATTCTCTCGCCACGTACTCAAAGGCGTTTGACTTTGTGGAGGTAAATTCAACATTCTACAAGACTCCATCTATGGAGATGGTCAGGTCATGGAGGCAAAGAGTGCCAGACAATTTTATGTTTTCAGTAAGGTGCCACAAAGACCTGACACATAAATACCTGCTTTCCCCAAGAAAGGAAAGTTATGAAATACTCAATCAATCGCTTAGTATTTGCAGTGAATTGAAGGCTGAGATCTTGCATATCCAGACACCGCCAACTTTCAATCCCGATGAAAAACTGAAAAGTATTCTGGATTTACTCTCATCAGTTGATTTCGGCAATGTGAGACTGGCATGGGAGATACGCGATAAGGTATCTGATGGAACAGTTGAACTCGTGCGCGACCTGGGAATAATCCACTGCACCGATATCTCAAGGGAAATGCCTGCTGTGGATTCCGATATATTGTATACTCGCTTGTTCGGTCATGGAAAGCATAATCTATACCAGTTCGATGATGCGGAATTATTAAATATTGACAGGAGTGCTAAAGAAAGAGGCGGAGGAAATGTTTATCTCACATTCCATGGGGCAAGGATGTATTCGGATGCTGCACGGCTCAAAGTGTATGAAAAAAGTGGGACATTCCCGAAGATCACAAAGGCTGCCGGGCTGGAATCCTTGAGAACGGTACTTGAGGAGGATGCAAAGTTCCCTGCAACTAAGAGCGAACTGATAGAAAAACATGGCTGGAAGGTGTTCGACCTGACCGAGAATGAGCATGTTCATGCTAATTTGTTGCTTGGGAAATTACCAGATAAGAAATATGCGAGTGTGGAAGAAGTGATAGGGAATTTACGATAGCATGTCCCTAAAAAATCAATATTCAAAACTCCTGTCATATATGCAAAAAAAAAGCGTAACGAGTAATCGATAGAAAACAAACACAACCTCTGAGATGCGAAAAACAGGCAGCAACAGCCACCGTGGCGATTGAGCGGCACTTTCATCTGTTGGGCAATGTAAAGTTCTATGGTAAATAGTTTCACCCTATATGGCAAACAAATAAAAATAAGCACCTACAAATGGAATACTCCTTCACTCTATGAAAGACTCTCAATATCGCCTTGTCAAACATTTCGCAAAGCCTGAGCCTGGCGAATATGTACCTATTGGATTCATCGAAATGACGAAAGAAACTGTCGCATGGTCGCCCAAATTGAAGCAGAGCATTTATGTCACTCCCGACATGCCAGACGCCGGTGAGCTCAAACGTATTCGTGAGGTCAATGTGCTCAGGGTCGTCAACAAGATCTCAGTAAACATATCTACCATTGAACTAACCGATGAAGAGAAAGAGCAGTTCGAGAACGTATATAAGGCATATCAGGAAAAGGGCGGACAGATACTCTTCAGCCGCAAAAAGGTGGGCAGGAAGACAGTATCCTTTTTTGAACTCTCGGAGGAAAAAGAAGAAAAATACCCAAAGAAAGGAGTCGAAATAAAAAGTATGCTGCTGTCAGAGAAGTTTGAAGGGGAATTATAGAATGTCTATATCGGACTTACTTCAGAGCATTAAATCTTCCCGAAGCTATGAGAACCAGATCGTCCATGTAGAAGAGATACCTTCCAGGCAGCCTGAGCACACTTCCATCGAACTAAAGCCTTTAATCAATTACGCATTAGACCAGATTGGAATAAAGCAGCTTTATAGCCATCAGGCAGAAGCTATCATGCATGCCCGTTCGGGAAAGGACATTGTCATCGTAACGAGTACGGCGAGTGGAAAATCCTTGTCATACATAATCCCGATTTTTGAAATGGTTATGGCTGACCCGAAAGCAACCGCGCTCTATATTGCTCCACTTAATGCTCTGGTCAATGACCAGCTTAAGAGTTTTATCGAATTCAGAGATGAAATGGGCATAGATGCAGACATCAGCAAGTACGTCGGCACAATGAGCGATGATGAAAAAAGAGAAGTACGGTACGGAAATTCACAGATCATTCTAACAAATCCTGAAATGATCCACTTGAGTTTTCTCCCATGGCATCGCATATGGAAGAGATTTCTCTCAAATCTCAAATTCATCGTGGTGGACGAGAGCCACTATTATCGCGGAGTGGTGGGCAGCAACATGGCAAATCTCATACGAAGGCTTGACCGAGTATGCTCTCATTATGGCTCACATCCTCAGTATATTTGCTGCTCAGCTACCATAGGTAATCCTGGCGAGCATACAGGTGCTTTGATTGGCAGGAATGTTACTGTAATAAATAAGGATGGCTCAAGTCGTGGTCCTCAGAAATTCATTTTCTGGAATCCACCTTTCTATGTCAATGAAGCGGGTTTCAATGTGAGAAGAAGCACATTCGGCGAATCTCTCAGCCTTTTCAACCGATTTGTACAATATGGACTTCAAACCATTGCTTTCACTCGAGCAAGACAGGCTGCAGAGAGAATGTATGTAGCTTCCAGAAGCGGTTTAAGAGAAAAAGGACTGGCAGAAAAGATTTCTCCCTACAGAGCAGGGTATTTCGGTAAAGAACGTGAGGAAATAGAAAAAAAGCTCTCAGACGGCAGTATCCGGGGAGTTGTTTCAACCAATGCCCTTGAGCTTGGCATAGACATCGGCGGGCTGGATGCATGCATCATCGACGGCTATCCAGGCACTATCATGAATACAAAGCAGCAGGCAGGAAGGGCAGGTCGAGGAAACCAGGAGAGCATTGTTGCACTGGTAGCAGGTTCAAATGCACTTGACCAGTATTACATGCGATATCCAAAAGAGTTCTTTGATAGAAACTGCGAAGAGGCTGTGCTCAACGTTTCAAATCCATATATCCAGGCGGGTCATGTGTTATGCGCAGCAAAAGAATTACCTCTCACAGGCAAAGACGAGAAATACTTCGGCAGCGGATTAGCAAGGATAATCGAATTGCTGGAGGGTGAGGGGTTATTAACGGGCGGTGATAGCAAATCTGCCGTGGATCCGAACCCTCATAGACAGGTTTCCATCCGGGGTATTGATAAAGATGCGTATTCCATATTCGCATTCAATGGGGGGAGGCGCATTCCGATCGAAAAAGACATTGAAAAGGCACTCGCTTTTAAAGAAGCCTTCGAAGGCGCCATATATCTGCACATGGGCACGCCATATCATGTCAGCAAGCTTGACCATGAAAAGAAGGAAATCCACGTGGAAGAAACAAAGGCTGAGTACTATACCAAAGCTCTGGTGAACTCTGAAATATTCATAAAAGAAAAATACACCGAGAAAACCCTGCTTTCATGCAAGGATGTAAAGGTCGGGCTTGGGGCAGTTGAAGTGGTGGAGCAGGTTACAGGTTTCAAGAAATTCAGATATTTCAGTGAAACTGTAATAGGAGAGGACGCTCTTGAGATGCCAAGGATCTCCCTTGAGACAGTCGCCCTCTGGGTCGAATTGCCGGATAGATTTACTGACCTTGTTGAAAAGCATAACCTCGATTTTTCTGGCGGTATTCATGCTATCGAGCATGCAATGATAGCGATGTATCCATTGCGTCTCCTCGCTGACAGGAACGATGTTGGAGGCGTCTCTACGCCCGGTCACAATGACCTCGATGGAAATTGCGGGATATTTGTGTATGATGGACATCGTGGAGGAGTGGGATATGCCGAAAAAGGATATGAAATTATATCCGACATTCTTGATGTCACGCTAAAAGCCATTGAATCCTGTCCTTGCAGCGAAGGCTGCCCGAGCTGTATCCAGTCGCCAAAATGCGGTAACCACAATAATCCGCTGGATAAGCATGCAGCATTAATGATTCTGTATGAATTGCTGGGCAAACCTCCCTATGTGCCAAAGAAGGCAAAACCACAGAAAAGTCCAGTACCTCCCCAGAAAAAGTCTGATGATATTCCCGGCACAGGGGCGGCGCTTGATAGAGTCCGAAGCCAGTTAAGGAGGGATGCGCTCAAGGTAAAAGCGAAGGAGCCGATAGTTAACGAATCACAGCAAAACCAAAATCAAAGGAAACCTATCTCTCATGAAGAGAAAAAGATTGTAGATAAGATAAAGCAGATCGAAGAATTGCAGAAACTACATGAATCGAAGAAGAGGAAATAGAGTGCTGTGATGAATAACTCTTCGAAAATATTATCCTAAAAGGAGTTATTCCTTCTTTAGTTTCGTAATATATCGTTTTCGAAACTTTGCCAACTTCGGGGATATCACTACGCTGCAATACATCTGGTCAGGATTCCGTCTGAAGTATTCCTGGTGATACTCCTCAGCAAGGTAGAACACTTTGAACGGTGCGAGCTCGGTTACTATCGGATCACTCCAGATTTTTGAAACTTCTAACTCCTTTATCACATCTCTGGCAACCTTTTCTTGTTCTCTTGTGCGATAAAAGATCACTGAACGATATTGAGTGCCCACATCTGCTCCCTGTCGATTGAGTGTCGTTGGATCATGAATGGTTAAGAATATCTCAATAAGTTCTTTGAAAGAGATTATATCCGGATCAAAGATGATCTGAACCACTTCAGCATGACCAGTTGCACCAGTACAGATTTGTGGATAGGACGGATTGGGCACACTACCGCCTGAATAGCCAGAAACCACATTCTCCACGCCAAGCAATTCACTAAAAACAGCCTCCAAGCACCAGAAACATCCTCCACCCAGTGTTGTGATTTCGTGGCTTTTATTCATAAAGAAAAGTCCTGGTACAGTTTCCAAACTTCAGGTTCAAAGTATATCAGCGATTCCTTTGAGTACCCTGTATCCTTTTTCTGTGATCATATAATCCCCTCTTTCATGACGCTGCAGGATCATTCCACCATCAAGTAATTTCTGCAAATGGAAAAGCAGATTGCCGCCGCGTAGTCCTGTGAGTTCTGAGAACTCTGAGAAGGTTTTTGTCTGTGCAAATACTGCCTTTAAGATTTGAAGTCGCTGCATATTTGATATCGGATCAAGTATTTCTTTAACTATCAATTCTTCAGGGATCTCTAATATGTCTGTTTTCTTGTCTTCATTCGTTTCATATATCCGAAGTGAACGCATTAAATTCATTTGTTTTCCAAACAGATTCGAAACTTCTGATAAGCATCTCTCACACTGCTTTTTTGGAGCATTGTTTTTCATATCCTTCAATTCAGACTCTTTTTTGGAAATAATACCTTCATCTACATTCTTTTGTTTTATCAGGTTCGTATTGTTTTGAAGGAATCCCGTGAAAACAGATTTACATGTATCCCGCATTTCGCAATTTCGCACCATATTCCTGTCAAGACCGTCATTGATATCTTCTGTAACATGTCCAATTATGACATTAGAGAAATCCTTCTGGATGCCAGAAAGGACAGATTCATGATGCTGCAAATTAGACTGCTCAAAAAATCGTTTCAGGTCAGTATGCATATCAGATAATTTTGATTTTATTTCAAGAATTTCCTTCTGGAAATTATCATCTTTTTTTACCATTTAAGAGATATTTTATCTTTTCAGGTAAAAAAGGTTTCTGTTGAAACCTTGAAGGTTATATTTGTATATTTAAATGTAGTTTGTATAGTTTTATGACGGCTAAGTATATTACAATAACTGACAATAACTGCATGAGGTGAAATATGCCTATATGGAAGTATACAAAAAAAAATGTTAAGAATGAAGAGGCTCAGAACTCGTTGAACATAGTCAAAAGTGCGTGTTTCCACTGTGAAACACATAACAACGAGTGTCCCATAGCCAGTGCAGCCGGTGAGATAAAATCGATGATGGAGACAGAAGAATGAGCGTAAAAGATGAAATACATGCACAGATTGTCGGAGCGCTAAAAGGAGCTAAGTTCCCGGTAAAGACCCCGGCAGAACTTATTGCAGCCTTCCCAGATGGAGCCAATACAACATGCCAGGTTGGAGATATCAAAATGACAGCAGGCGAGGCGGGAAAACTACTCAAAGGAAGTGACTTTCCTTTTAAGAACGCTAAACAGGTAGCGGATGTGATCGTTCAAAGAGCCGGGTTATAAGCCCGGTTCCATTTCGAAAGACCTTGCAATTAATGGATTTGCCGTCATCTCAGGCAGCTTTAACTTTCGTAGAACAAGTCTGCAATAGCTCCATCGTCTGGTTGAACCTCTTTTAGGTCCATCTCATTTTTAACTTTCAAGGATGAAAAGTTAAAATTTCCATTCGAAAAGATTCGCCTGATGTTTCTAATGAGTTAATATAGAGAAAGAGTCTTGCCAATTTCGGTTAATCTCGGTAATTTTGGCTATTTTGGCAATAATAGTACAATCAGGGTTAAGGGAATAGAAAATGATCGAAACTTCAGTAACTCAAGGAGAACAATTAAATATATCCTTTGAGAATGTTTATAGTTTATATTATATTATTTGGTGGAACCATGAACAAAGATATACTTGTAACAATAGGATTAATAATTGGTACATTAGGTTTTATTATCAGTGTTATTGGTAGTTTTAATATCCGAGACGCCGTCAGCAATGCCATTGTTATTCAGAATATTATACTTTATTCTCTATGTTTAATCATCGTTGGCACCAGAAGGGAAACATAACTATACAGCATTCCTTCATCTGCGAAGTTAATTCAACATAATGTGGTTTATAGGAAGCCGTCAGTGCATTTTTATATCATTGAGAATTATTCTATGGTTCTATGCCCCGCCGTAAATCTTCCACATCTGAATTCGATGAACTAAGAAGTGCTGGAATCGCTACTGCTTCAAAATTAGTAATTGAACATAAATATGACATGGCGAAAGATGTTTTTATGAAGCTTTTGAATCTAAGCCCCAATGATCTCGAAGTCATGACTCTGCATGCGAATATCTTTTTTCTCGAAGGAAAGCTTCTCGAAGCAGAGAGGGGTTTCGACCAGGTATTAGCTTTGAATCCTGACTTTCCCCTTGCATTATATTTATTAGGCGCAGTTTATCATGAAAAAGGGGAATTTGAAAGGGCAATTCACATGTATGAGACCGCATTGAAACATTTTCCAGAAAAGAACAAAAAGGATATTGCAGATACGTATCAGAATTTGGGATGTTCATTGTGGGAACTCAAGAGACGAGAAGAAGCTCTTGAAGCATGGAAGACCTGCCTTAAATACAATCCAAGACAGAAATATGCAAAAGAAAATCTCAAAGATTTTACCAATGAGTATGGCATGGGAAAGTCGCCTGTTGGCATGGATGACTTTTGGGCTTTTGTCGATATAAAACGAAAAGAATACCTGTCAGTTAAGGGGAGAGATTATTTCAAAGGTATAGATGAAGCGAATGTAGTTTTGAAGAAAATCACTGGTGCTTGGAATAATAAAATATTACCAAAATATGGATCGAGAATGAACCGCATGAAAACTGAAGAAAAAGTTGAATTGTTCAAGGATACAAAGGTTCTTTTTTGATTAATACAAATTAAATAAATAGAGATAAGAGGATAAAATAATGACCCGAATCGAAGTTCCTTCAGAAACACTTGTTGTTGAAATGGGAGAAAATGGGTTGAACATAGTTGAAACATTCATGCAGATGTCGGGCAGGGACGAAAGTGCTCCGGTGGAATGCGACATATGTTCAAAACCGCTCGGAAAAATGAAGAACGTGAAACATATCGAGTCCCCGGAAACAATTACAATTGCGGTAAGAAATGGATTCAAGCCTGAGCAAATGCTAAAAGCCACTGAGGATATGCTCAAAGAGCAGGGTGAGGAAAAACCTGATGAAATCATGAAAATAGTACTCGATTCGTGGAAATCCATCGTTGATAAGAGCGAAACCCCCTGGGCGTTATGCGATGAATGCTATGAGAGCATTAAGAACATTAAATCAAAAAGCGTGGAAGTTGCAGGAGGTGCTAGGGTATGAGCCTGTATCAGATAGTGGTAAATATTATGTAGGGGCATAACATAGATGCCATATAGGTTTTAAAAATCATGCAGCGAACAGCAGCAGCATCCATAGCCATAGTGATCATTTCAGGAATATACCTTCTCACTATTATCGAAGGCCAGATGTTCAGAGATTATCACGGTCTGGATGTAGTCCAACGTAAAGATATGCTTCAGGCATCAGGAGCTCAGGCATCGGGTAGTGTGGATATTCCACGATATCTGCGTACGATCGTTTCTCCTGGTGCAGAAGCAGTTGTTAATCGTCATGCCTTAGAAAATCCCTGGAATGTCACGCGCGAGCAATTAAAAAACGAATATTATTCGGAACTTAGTAATAAAATTACTTATAACTATACCCTATTCGTCGATTATGAAAAAAATGGAAATACGACCTCAAATACCACTCTGGATAGCAACAAGATGTTTGTAAATCAAAAGAATTTAACGCTTGTGGAATATAATCCAAATATCCATAGATTTGATCTTCTACAAAACCATACTACATTGTTCTATCCCCAGAGAATAAAAGAAGTTCGTGGCTATATGCTTCAGGGGGAATATAATATTGGTTTGCCGTGGGCAAATGAAAGTACTCGGAAATATAACGAAAGTATAGGCATTCCCAATAATATTGAAGAGCTTGTGCCTGCTGCGCGAGAGGTCTGGAATAGAAGCATGGAAGACTGGTATACCATGAGCGAGATCAAAAACAGAAAAGCTGGCGGCTGGCGAATAGCTGCCGATTATCTTAATTCAACTTATGACTCAACAGATTACTACAATCCGGGTAACGGCCTGGAGGTCGGGGCCTATCCTGCTGGAGATGTCGGGTGGGACGATGCTTCAGGGTGGGATCATAACAGTATCGTGTTTTATGGCTGGTATGAAGCAAACGAGAACTATCCCACGACCCAGATGTCTTCGGATGTTCAGAAAGACTCTAATGAGATTTCAAAAAGAATAGTTCAGCATACCTATGATTACGTAAATCTGACTTTTTCACCTCCTGATTGGTCAGGGCCAAGCTATGGAAACTTCACAAATATTTACGGCAAAAAGAAGGAGATAATTGAATGGGGACTTACAGGAAGCGCTGTGGGGAGGGTTGTAGGCGGTTACGATGTCGCGCTCAATTCATCATAATACCCGGCATCTTCTTCCAGTTCTTCTTCTTTCGGCCTCCTTTTTAGCTGGCATTGCCGCTGCTAATCCTGCTGTTAATCAACCGGGATTAATAACACCACATTATCCATCAGACTTCAGCATGTTTGTATGGGTAAATGCAACCCAATCAAGTATAATATTTAATTTCAGCGCCAGCGATGAGGAGGGTATTGATCACATTAATATGGAAGTGAGGAAAAATATGCTCACCGAGCTTCTTTCAGGCCCTAACAAGACTTTAATATACTCAGGCAGAGTAAACTCAACCAGAGGAACATACACTATCAGCAATCCAGTATCAAACACCGCTTATACTGCCAGGGCAGAGGCTTTTGATAAGGCAGGTGGAAGAAGCGGGTGGAGCAGCAACACCACTGTAATTTACGATAATGTCTTTCCCAACCTGACGATCGATAACTCGAGCAACCATATAAAATTAAACAGCAAAAGCAACATCGCCATAATAACCGGTAAAGTCACGGATGACGAGGACCTGCCAAATAACGTGCGGGTCCATGCAGAGATCATCGATAGCGGAAAGACCAGTTATATCATGGCAACGCAGGCTTTTGATAATACATTTGTAATACAGATAGACAACATAACAAATACAACCACAGTAAAAGTAATAGCAACTGACCTTGCTGGAAATAAAGTTATCAAAACACTCTCATATTATAAGGATGTGGTTCCTCCTATTATAACGGTGACAGGGGAAATTAATGGTTCTTGGACAGGGGCCAGAAATCTGACTATCAGCGGAATAGTGTACGACAACTACGAAGTCGAATATCTATCCGTAAACGACCTGAAGGCAACCTTATCGGGCACCAGCTGGTTCAAACCTGCCATTCTTAACTGGAATATAGATATGGAACTGTTCGAGGGAAATAATACGTTCTATATCAAAGCTAAAGATCCTGAAGGCAACATTGCTAACGCAACTCTTGTTATCTATGCTGATTTTTCATCACCCATACTTAATATTCTCAGCCCGGAAGAAGGGGCAGTTATCACACAACCATCAGCAAGAATAAGCGGCATCGCATGGGATAACACAGGTGTAGCAGCGGTGTATGTAAACAGCTATCTCACTACAGGCATTTTTGGTTCAAAAACCGTTGACTGGTATTATGATGTGCCTCTAAATTATGGTATCAACACATTTACAATAACTGCTGTGGATGATATGAATAACCGTGTTTCCAGAAATATCACTTTAATAAGACATACAGGCACTCCTTCAATTCAGATAAAAAGTCCTTTGACCGGAGAGCATCTCGGAACCGAGTTTGTATATGTTAACGGCACTGCATACGATAGCGATGGAATATCAAAGATCAAGATCGATGTGATAAGTTTAGTCCCGGGCGGCAGCAGCACACTTACTGAGAGCTACACTTTATATCCATCGAATATGAGCCTCAATTCCACAGGTGTTGCATCCTGGAGCAAAGAAATAAGGCTTGCCCTTGGGATGAATATAATCGAAGCAAGAGCTTATGATGTTGAAAGTTTAACCGCGTCCACGGCTATATATGTCGTATATACCGATGTTCCTGTAATCACAGTAAACAGCCCGGCTAGAAGAGTTTATAAGACCGATGCTGCAGGGATCCTTGCATCCGGAACAGCACGGACGAACAATACGCATATAACCAACATAAACCTGAGAATTTACAACAGCGATGGAGTCACAGTAGCTGACGCTGATATTCACAGGACTGGCAATACAAGCGTTACATGGAGTTATCCGGTATCGATGCCCAGATACGGCACATATGCTGTGGAGCTCAGGGCATATATAGACAACGAAGACTACTCCAAGAAAGAGTTTATTGTAAATCGCGTTCCTGCTAACTTCACCCTTGAATATGCCTACCCGGAAACACAGGGAAAGTATGCAAAATATAATATCACGAGCAAAAATACCATAGATTATTATGATTTCGTTAAAGAAAGCCCTGATAACGGTTCGACAATGAACTACTTAATACATGAGTATTTAGATTGGGGTGAGGGCTGGTGGAAAATTAAAGATAATCAGACTCTAAGTTCAGGCGTGAGGGACAACAGCGGTGAAGTAGCAGGCCTGCCCAACTATACATGGTCATTGAAAAGATTACTTGGTTATAACTTAACATGGGTAGCCCATGTGCGCTGGGATTATCAGGATACTCCGCCAGATGATGAAGGATATGAAAATATGATGGGCTGGTTCAAAGACAGACAGCCGCCAAATTATCCTCCATACGTAAGTGTAGATGTACTGGCAGATCCTACAGATGCTAATTTATCCTGGTACACCGGCAATCTCACTCAGCACGGATGGGTAAAAGTAAATCCTTCTGTATGGGACTGGAACAGGTACTATGAGCCGCAGTTCCCTGAACCTCTGAAGCTTGACTGGATTTTTGATGGTATTTCAGTTCCGCCCCAGGTCTATGTTGGACAGCGTCCAGGCCATGACGAGGGAGATACAGGCCCAGTTCCACCTCCAGGAGTTTTCTGGCTTCCCACGACAGGAGTTCATACCATAGGTCTTACAGTTACAGATAGCGGATTGTCTGGCATAGACGATAAAGGAACCATTATTAACAATCCACTGCAGGGTTCAGGAACTAAATCTGTAACTGTCTATAATGATCCTCCCGTTATCAGCGATGTAAATGTAAATATGCTTGATCTGACAAATTCTTATAGCACTGATGCATTGCAGTACCTTTCACTTGCGGGAGAAATCCCATCTTCAGATCCTTTGCACGAAGGGATTGCCCCCTGGTCATCCCAGCATAATCCAGTTCATATAGGTAGGCCTGCAGACATTATCCTCGATGCAACAGATCCCAATATTGAAGATATGCAGTATAAGGACTATCTGCATTACAGGTACATATGGGGAGATGGATATGAAACAGGATGGCTCAAAAGCACCCCTACACAGGACGAGCTTATAACAAGCACTGAACTGGTCTGGAACCAGACTTCATTATTTCCGAGAATGAACGAGCAGGCAGCGAATAAAACACATAGATATACAGCATGGGCTGACACAAGCAGGTTCATTCTGAATGAGACTATCGGCATAATTGTTCAGGCCAGGGACCCATATGCAGCAGTAACAACCTACAACGATTCAATTTTTGTCTATGACAATCCACCCAGAAAACCAACAGTTGTATCCATAAACACCACAAAAAAGAGAAACGATTTACCACTTAATGGATTTAAAGAAAGAGGCTCGATAATTTTCAGGTATGTTTCTTATGACCCGGATAATCCCGCTGCCGATCCCGATGGGGATACAGTATATTACCATTACGACTGGGGCGATGGCACTGAAAGCGTATGGTCCGCTTCGGGAAGCGCTGAAAAGAAATACTTCCCCACGCATTGGGATTTTGTAGATGGAAAAGGGCGCCAGTATAATATTTACTACGTCACAATTACTGTAAAAGATGAATGGGGACTAACCAGTAATTCAAACACACAGATACTCATTTACAAGAACGAACCGCCAAAGGTAACTATCAGAGGTGTGCAGTTCAATGGGATAGAATTAGTCCACGCGTCGCCAGAATATTTTTGTGGATACGATTGCCAGCGAGATTCAAGATTCAGGTATAGTATAAATCCTTCTGTGATAGATGCTCTGATCGAAGATCCGGATGGCGATTCTGTTGAAGCGACCTATGAATGGGGTATGGGTGGAAAAATTACCAATACAAATCAATATACTTTCGGGTATGCTGTCTATAGGCCCGATGAAACAAACCCGCCAGAATGGATCTGGAAATACAATTATGGCTGGAATCTGGGATGGGACCAGTATGTTCTAGGCACTTATACCATCGTTATCAGGGCAGTCGACGAATATGGCGCTGAAACTGTAGCGGTCACAACCGCCACAGCATATCCTCCAATAAATGCTATTGGTGACTATGTTATTTCATCCAGTATCGGTGATTACTCATACGACGAAAGCGGCTTCTACACAGAATTGAGAAGGTGCGGTTCTTTTTCATGCACATACGATACCGGATATATTCTGGATCATTACGGTATGGCAAGATCAGCTACTGCGATTGGGAATTCGGTAATAATTGAAGATGCCCTTGGAGGGACTCATTCAGGTTCGATAAGCGGATCAGACTATGGGGCAATAAGAAGTTATGTTGCAGGCATGCTTGGAGTGCCAGTTTCGTGAAGTTGATGTGATAACATTAATTAATGTTATTACCAACATCTTTTTGATTTACTGGTATTTAATAAACGACCGCAGAAGCTGATCAATAGCTTCTTTAATGATCATATCGCTGGCATAACTCTTGTTCTGCATTAACGCATAGCTGACAATGATCGTTCTTCGACTGTGAGCCATGGGTATATGCTTCAGTGTTTTCTTTATGGCATCGATCATTGAAGACCTGGGTACTATCAGAACACCCCCAAAGGTTTCCACACATTTCCCTATATTCTTCTCTATCTGGAACATATTGCCTTCCTGAGTTTCGATCTCTACAGGCAGTTCGTATATGTTCCCCTGAAACAAAATACGCAACAACAGGTCAACCCTTTCCTCTCCCATAATCAGATTCTGAGGAAGCTTAGATGTTAAGCTGGCTTCTTTTTTTGTTTCAATTACATGAAAAATGGCCTTTATCCTGTTATGGGTGCGTGTGACCATTTCATCATGTGCTTTTCTAGGGGCTGGCATTATCTACCTTGTTAAATACGACTTTTTTCCGCGGCTACTTTCTCCAGGTCATCGAGAATTTTTTTTGCGGCGTCTATTTGCTTTCTGATATCAGAGTCCTGTTTTTCCAAACGATTTAGAGATTCGTTATGTAAGCTGTTGAGGAACTCGATTCTTTCAGCAAGAGGTTCAAGGGATTTAACTCGCATCCGTTTTCTTTCCACAAGATCTGAAAGAATATGAAGAGTCTTTTCCCCGCATTGAGTGCCGTCTTTAGATGCATTCTCAGCTTCCAGCAAAGCCATAAATACCGAGGATATATCTTCAGAAAGTTCTTTTTCACTAACAATTTTAGTGGGAGGTTCGTACCGGGTTAACATGGTTCACCTGGCAGCCAAACCTTCAGCTTCCTTCCGTCAATAATTCTCTTCTCGTCCTTTACCAACCCTTTTTCTTTCATTCTGTTCAACTCATTCTTCACATAAAGCGCATCCCATTTCAGGTCATTGGCAATCTCGCTTGCTGTCGGAGGACGGTTCTTAAGATAGCAGAAAACGTGAAGAGCATGAAGCAGCAGTGATTGCTTCTCCACGACCTGCATATTATTAGTTTTTTCACCGGTTCCTTCCTTTTCCTTTAAAATCGCCCAGAACCTCTTGCCAGATGATTTGTAGCTTGTAATCGGATAATCTCTACGCATGAGATGTGCAAGGAGGTCACATATATACGCCTCGCTTTCCCCTGTTGGTGTGGATAACTCCTTAGCTGTAACCCAGCCCGACCTCTGAGATAGTTCGTTCAGAACTTTTTTCATTTTTGTTGTTACGCGGTAGTCTTTCCCGCCCAGGGTGACTTTTGTTTCATAATCGATTAAGACCGGAGATTTATTGATTAAACCAAAAGCATTTTCAATAAATTTCTGCTGCAACGCATTTATATTATCCAGCTTATCGTGGATCTCTGTTATAAAATCCACTGTGCTGGTATGCGTATTGATTCGCTGCTCTATTAATACCATCTTTCTATCAAGATCATTTGTTGTTAGTTTATTTCTATTATCCTCGTTCTCAAGGATATTTTCTGCATATTTTCTGATATAAGTCGTCCAGAAATCATGCTCAGTTAATTCTGTTTCTGATGAAAGATCAAGTTTTTCTATCCCATTCCACCGATATTTTGTATCATTATCAAACACAGGGCCAAGCTTTTGAGAATTCGAATCGAAGCTATTTTCATTTTCTACCAATTTGAGCATGTATAGTAATCTTTTGCCCATTTCATTTGCGAGAATTGGATTATAAGAACGAGGAGTGGTGGTCTGTGTCTTTTCCTCTTCTTTATTATCTGATCTAATAACAACATTAGGGCTTTTTTCCTTCTCTGATTCCACATTCCTTTTTGCGAAAATATCAAATATTGCCATTTTTCGTTCTCAAAAGAATATCTTTTAACTTGCCAATAGTTACCTCATCTTTTTCAGCATCACTTTTTTTGTATATCTTGTTGAATAATGAACAAATATTCTCATTCAATTGACCGAGTTCGTCGATACTATGCAATATGCCTTTTTCTTTTTCTTCTATCGCCTGTGTTACCGGGATTTCCTTCATCTTCAAGGAAAGCTCGTTAATTCTATTTTCAAAAGACTTCAACTCATTAATAATGGAAATCAAATCATGCATACCACACTAAACAGCAGAGTTTTGACATATATAAGTTACTTATTTTAATCGAAGGAGGACTCTTAGGATACTAAAACAACCTTTAGGATTTATTTGAATTAAGTCACAATAGATAATAAAAAACAAATAAAAAATAAAGTTATATAATAATTAATATTTGTTGTTTTTTGAATTTAGTCATTTAGAATAACTGTTAGGATACACAAAGTTATATTGACACTTAATTTATGATATATATGAAAAATTAGCCGATTATATGTAATATAAAATGAAAATAATGCTTCTTATGATGTTTACCTGAAATCAGAGGTGGTAAAATATTGGCAGTTCCAAGATTAAGTTTGGTCAGAGAGAGTTTATGAATCTTAATATATATTGATAACTTATTTTATTAATATGATGACTCTTAGGATACTAAAACAGCCTTTAGGATGTATTCTTTTTTATTTTGCTGTGGTATTAAAATTATCGTTTTCTAGCGCATTGTTTTTATTAATAATATCATTAAACATTAAATTATTTATACTGATTTTTGGATGGGCTTTCAGCATATATATGTTTTACAGTGTCTTTGTTTGTTTAATTAGCATAAATAAGCATAATAAAATGTCAATTATCCTAAATACCTCTAAATAAACGTTTTTTTTAATTCAAAGGTTTACTTCAAACAATTGTCTGATATATTTTTCTCAAGTCTACCTTTTTTGAACCCTCTCCTACGGTTGAAACCAGAGGCTTGCGCTCATCCCTTAACCCCACAATGCCGTCAAAAAGGTTAGATCTTAAGGGGGAAAATCCTTTTGCATATATGTGAAACGAGCAGAAGAGTTGTTTGATTGCGCGATGGATGTCCACAAATCTCTGCTCATTTCAATTATTTGTATGGAATTTTTTTTTCTTAAGTAAAATCACTGATCGATTATGAAATCGCAGATGAAATCGTATTGAAATCAAAAGCCAAATCTGAATTCATTAGAAATATTACTTAATCTGGGTGACACGATTACATTATGATTTCACTTGATTTCGTGAACTACCCCTTGCTCTCACAAGGAGCTTCCCGCTTCATTGCTTCCCTATTGGGATTGCTCTGTCGGGCTTGAATTCCGGCAATACCTGCCGTACTACTTCTACTTTCTATTACCATCGCAGATACATGGTCTCTATTTAGCACAAGACCACAGGAAGGGCATGAATGAACTCTTACTGCTAATGTTTTCGGTACATGATATCCGCATATACAGATCTGCGATGTTCCATTAGGGTTAACCAATTCCACTATTTTACCAGCGTATTCTGCTTTGTATATAGTTAAATTGATTAATTGTGACCATGATGCATCTACTATTGACTTTGCAAGACAATGATTTTTAAGCATGTTTTGTATTTGCAATTTTTCAAACACTACATTGTCATAGTTATTCACAAGATTTGTACTTAATTTATGATTGAAATCCTTTCTTTGATACCTGATTCTTCTATGGACTATTGCTACTTTATTTTTCTGTTTGTTACGATTAGATGAGCCTTTTTTCTTCTTGCTTAAATGATTCTGCTCTCTTGCAAGTCTTTTTTCTGATTTCCGCAAGAACTTTGGTGGTTGAATCTGTTCACCATTACTGAAAGTCACCAGTGATTTTAAACCCACATCTATCCCTGTTTTTGTTTTGACTTCAATAGGAATGATCGGAATATCGATTTCGCATGAGAATGAAACGTACCACTGGTCAACATCTCTCTTAATAGTACATGTCTTGATTTTGCCTTCAATTTCTCGATGCAATATGATTTTCAAACCACCTATTTTAGAGAGAATGAGTTTACCTTCATTAAGATTGAGTTTCAGACCGCTGCCAGGATATGTGAATGAATTATATCTATTTCGTCCTTGAAATCTCGGATATCCTGCGCCATTAAAGAAATTCTGGAAACTTCGTTCGACACGCTTCAGGGTATTCTGTAGTACCTGTGAATGTACTTCTTTCTGGAATGCTGTTTTTGTCAATGGTAGTTGATTGGCTTGGTCATAGTAATTAATCCATTCAGGATACCCCCACGGGAACACATTGAAGGATTGTTTCATTCTGTTAAGCTCTGCTTGTCGCTTTCGTTCTGCAAGAGAATCATTGTAAAGATGTCTGCAAATCGTGAGTGTCTTCTCAAGAGCTACTTCTTGCTTTTTGTTTGGGTATATCCGAAATTGAAATGACTTTCTCATGCTATCTGAACAACCTATATATGTCTTTGATACCATATATTCGTTATGCCTATCCCTTAAAATGCTATCTGAACAATACTTTTTTGGGATAGGTATTACAATTGCAAAGGGTCAGATTCATCCCCCACCTATCGGAAGGGGTATTCTCAACCCTTTGAACCCTCGAGATAAATATTAATGAGAAGCGATAACAGAAACGCGCATATTGGTTGCCTCAGGCATGTTCTCAGCATTACAAGAATGAAAAATTTCCTCAATAGCAATATCGGGTGCAGGTATGGAGACAATAAACTTACTGACCGCCTTCAGAAACTTCAAGAATACCTGGTTTTTAACATGATTTCCAAGGCTTTTCCTGTTGCCAACAACTATGAGTTTTTTTCGTGCCCTTGAGACTGCGACATTGAGCCTGTTTGGATCTTTCATGAAACCAATTGCTCCTTTCAAATTATCCCGGGTGATGTCAAAAATTACTATATCATTTTCATCACCTTGAAAACTATCAACCGTACCCACCGACAATCTCTGCATTCTGCTGGAAATTAGTTCTCTCTGCCCCTTATAAGCGGATATGATTGAGATTTGATGAGACTGAACGCCCAGATCTTCCATTCTTTTTACAATATCCTCAATAATTTCAACCTCTTTCAAATTGAGAGTACTGCCCTTCCTGTCCTTGGTCTCCTGGGTGGCAACTTCCTCTGTCGATACGAAAACTACAGCTTTCCCAGGATCAATTACGCGGTCCTGCCAGCAGTCATTCAGTTTGGAAGTATCTACTTTAAGAGTTCTGTCTATATCGGCCGTTTCAAGCCCTTCCGGATATGAAAGCATTCTGCATATCTCAGCAATCTCAGGATGCATCCTGTACTGGCGCCGCAGAGAGAGCAGGGCTTTCTTGTTAGGTGGCGTGGTCTTATCATGCTCCTTAATACGCTTATGTAAGAGATCATACAAGGATACTTTCAGCATTGTGTGCTCGCTCATAACTATAGGCCCGAGCTGCTTGTGATCCCCTATCACAGTTAAGAATCCATCACTTTTCAGCTTGACAAGCGCCATGGCAGCCTCAGGTACCATGGCCTGAGAGCTTTCATCAAAAATCACAGCATCAAACATGATTTCTCTCAGCTCGGGGCGCGGGCATTGGTACGCAGTCGCCACAATAATTGGAGCTCTCTCTATTATCTCAGCAGCGATTTCCCTTCGGAGTTTAAAGGATTTCGCTTTAAGAATCAGAAGTTCATGCCCGATCTCTTCAACTTTACTCTTTAACCTGATTTTCTTAGTCTCAGCTATTGGAATCCGTATCGCTCCAAATGACGGCTTCGAGTTAATAAAATCATCAATCGCTTTTATTCCATTGTTTGTATTTTCAAGTTCATTGAAGAAAATGTTTTTTTTATTCTCAATATCCCGCAGTTCAGGATACTTTGTATGCGCTTCAACCTTATTCTGAAGCCCGTATTTTCTCAGAGCAGGTGCTATTTTTTCCTCTACTCCGAGGCGTAAAACGAGGGCAAGGAGTTCTTTGGGAGCGCTCGTTGATTCAATCAGATTAATTAATGCAGAAATCATCATATCTGCAGCTTTGTTGGTCTTAGCAACAAGCAATACCTTGCGTCCTTGCTTGATGTGCTGAAGCGCCAGCTCTGCAGCAACCAGAGTCTTGCCTGTGCCTGGTGGGCCCTGAATAAGAGCAAGCTGATGAGTAAGAGCCATTACCACGGCGCTGAACTGGTATTTGTTCAGCATCTGTTTAAAAGGCTCAAAGTTCTTAATTTCCAGAAATTGAGGAAGCGGCTCGTTGCCAAGAAGTACCCGTGCATGCAAGGAAGAACTCATGCCCATCTCTCGGGTTGCTGCTGCCATCTTTTCATAATTTGAATTCTGGGGAGCTTCCACAAAAAATGTATCTTTGATCTCAGATATTCCAGGAGAACCCAAGATTACAGTAGAGCCAGCAACATCTTCAACCTTCAACATGTTCTCATCGGGACTGTTGATGGGCACGATCATGGCGCCTTTCCTCGGCGGCGTACCCGAGCAAATGCCCTGCAGCACAACAGAACCTCCGGAAACAACCCTGGTAATGTCATGAAAAGAGTAACTCTCTTTGTTCTGCTCTGCAACTTTGAGCTCTCCCTCAAGAGCTATGACGAAGGCCTTAGCCGTCTCCAACTGAAGATTTAAAATCAATAACAATCCTCCTTACGAAGATTGTCTGGATTTTTTCTTATCGTCCTCCAAAGGCATGTAACCAATGCAAGGATGTTGATTCAGCCCATCCACGGTGAAGAAATAAACTCCACAGTCCGAACAATAAAATGCTGGCATCATAATTTACTAAACCGGATGAAATGAAGGGAGGTTCACAGCCGCTGCAAGTTTATCCCTTACATATGATCTATGGCATTTCTTCTCATCAGCCTCGGCACAGAGCAGAACTACCGTGTCGTATTCGTACTGCGTAGCAACAGACAGAACTTTCTCTATCCCGCGCGCTTCATTCACCAGCTTTATTTTATTAATATCCCTGGTCATATTCCCAAGATCCGAAATCCAGAGATAGTCTATACCTTCAGCTGCAAGTTTATCTTTCAAAACCTCGCCACAAAAGTTTCTGTTCCAGCCGCAATAAGGTTTATGCCTGACATCAATTACGGCTTCGGCGTTCATTTCCTTCAGTGCACTGATCAGACTATTATTATCTCGTCCGCCATAACCTATAGTTTCAAAATTGACCATTTTCAAATCACCGGGGTCTTGTGTGGGTAGATTTAATTCGTGAGTTTCAGCACTGAAAACTCCGAAAACCGGACCATCTCCTTTTTCATCCATTGAGCATATTTGACACAATTGCCCGTCCCACCCCGCGAGCCATCCCAGAATGCGGCGACCATATCGGACAGATCGACCATGCGCTCATTCCGGCGCTGATAGATTGAGACATTGTAGATCGGCGAAAGAACTGAGAACTTCTTTGAATATGCAACGGAAGCCTTAAGGACATCTTTCTGGGATTGTGACCATTTGAGGTTCATGATTTTTGACGGGAATGGTAAGATTAACCAGAGTTCAATCCCGTGTGACATCGCAAACTCGGCAGCCAGGGAATCGAGTCCTACAGCTCCGCCAGTGATCCAGATAGCACCAGGATAATCCTGGTGTAGTTTGTTCAAATACTGTACGACCTGATTAGATTTCAAGTGTCTATGGCCAGTGAAGGCTATTTTTAGTTGAGTCAAAATAAATCACAATTCTTGTTTTGCATTTTAAAGAGAAGCCAGGTATAAAATGCGCTCATTTCGGCGCTGATACGCACCCATGAGAACACAGGAGACACCACAGACAACTTTGCAAAATCCCTGACAGACCGGAACAGCAAATCCCGCGCATCACCCGAAGGCCAGCGGACGCACAACACCTTAGCCGGGAAAGGACGGACAAGCCATAACGGGATAGAATGATCCATGCGAACCGAGAGCTGCATGAGAATCAAGACCATACGCGCCGACGGTGATCCATATGGCGCCAGTGGAATCCGAACGCACTTTAATCAGAGACTTTTCCACATCAATGTATTTCAGATGACGATGCCCGGTGAAGGGGACCTTAAATTGACTATTTTCTGACATATTAGCTCCTGAACTATCGATACCTCGATAATTCGCCCGTGATAATTTATTTAAAATCAGCGCTGATGTTGCCAGCCTTGCGGCGTTTGAGTGTGTCTTGGGGTTTTTTTTCCAAAATAGTTTCAATTGTGTTGTTATTTACCTTATATATCTTAACAGACTAGCATAAAAATGAAGGAGCGCGATATCGTCTTGACTCATATAAAATAATTGCCCCTTGATATCGGGAGATTAATTTTATTTTTTTCCGAAAGCTTATCTTGAATAATCATGACTTAATAGTCATGATAGATACCAGAAGAATTGAGAAATTCACACAATGTATTGATTATCAATTTAGGCATTATCCATTGAGCCAAAGTGGAAGTGAATGCAGATCAGTTATAATTGGTGAAAGGCATACGCCGCGTATAGGACGTTGGTGTCAAGAAAAATTAATCGTAATGCTAAAACCAAAATATGTTCTAGTTGAGACTTTTCAAAAAGATGTACCCGATCTATGGTTTCAAAGATGGAAAGAGAATTATTGTTGTATAATTGACATGTGCGATATAAATGAGGATGAGAAAACTGGCACAATAGATCAAGATGATATTCGAGAAACAAGAATGGGTGAACTTATTATAGACTTCTCAGAAAAGTCTTCTAAACCACTTATTGTAATTATAGGAAATTGGCATGCAAGGCCTGCATCTAGAATTCATGAGATTCTGAAGAGGCATATTGATTATGTCTGTATTTGGGAAAAAGATGCGGTAACAGAAGTAGAGGAAAAAAGAAGGTTTTATAAGTTATAAAGCAGTTATTATATAAATAGTATTTTCAGTGATATTAAAATCGCTATCTATAGACTCAAAAAAATAACAATTCTGGAAGTGAGTGAGTGGCAAATAAAGAACATCTCGAAATCATCGAAAAAGGGGTAGTTGTCTGGAATGAGTGGAGACAAAATAATCCAGAATTGAAACCGGATCTTTTTGAGGCTGACCTCAGCAGGGCAAACCTCGTTGGAGCTAACCTCAGTAAAGTTAATCTCATAAAGGCTAAACTCATGGGGGCTAAACTTTATGAGGCTAACCTCAGTAATGCCTATCTTAATGAGGCATCTCTCGATGGAGCTGACCTCTGTGGGGCTAATCTCAGAAAAGCATGCCTCAATAGAGCTAGCCTCAGCACGGCTAACCTTATGTGGGCTGATTTCAATGGAGCTGATCTCAGTGGGAGTAATCTTGAGTATGCCATTTTGGCTAAGACAAATTTCGAGAGAGCAAACCTCACCGGTTGTAAAAATTTATGGAATTTCTGCCTGGAATTTGGAACTAAAGGGAGCCATACAGTCAGATCTTATAATCACACCTGATAACGAACCTATTATTACAGTAGATAATCTTGAAGTCGCTCAGTTCATATATTTACTCATTAATAACGAGAAACTCCGTGATGTGATAGATACAATTACTTCTAAAGTTGTTCTGATTCTTGGCCGCTTCACGCCTGAGAGGGAAGTTGTCTTATATGCCCTCAAAGAAGAGCTTCGCAAACGAAACTACTTGCCTATTTTATTTAAATTCGAGAAACCAAATTCTAGAAATACAACAGAGACTATTACACTCTTAGCCAGGATGGCACGGTTTGTTATCGCTGATATAACAGATGCAAAAAGTATTGCACAAGAGTTGGGTGCTATTGTGCCACACATTCCATCCGTTCCAGTTCAACCGCTGTTGGAATATTCACAAAACGAATATGGTATGTTTGAGTCGATGAGAGATTATCATTGGGTTCTGGAAACTTATTATTATAAAAGTATTAGTGAAGTTCTTGCCTCTATTAACGAAAAAGTCATTTCTCCTGCTGAAGCAAAGGTAAGGGAAATATTAGAAAAGAGAACATCACTCTATCAAAAAGCTTAATAAGAAAAGTATAAACATAATTTCCATCTATTGTTATTCGAATTTAAAAGGTATTGTATTTCAGGATAAAAACCAAATAAATTATTATATTATAATCAAGCCTCCAGCCTTTAGCGCGTAGTAGTTGACCGACTGTTAATGTAATTAATTTTTCCAATAAAAATAGCCGGGCCGCTCTTGCAGCCCAGGAGTTCTTTATGTCTTGCTGTTACCGGCAGCGCTTACTTTTTCTTATAGATATTCAGTCCGATCTTGACATCTTCTTTCCCAGGCGCAGATTTGTTGCCTTCAGTAGATGCAATAATTGTGGTCTTTCCAGACGTTGAAGGACCGAACTCCTTTGATATATCCACTTTGATGGTAAGGATATTACCTTCAAGTTTTAGATCTACATTTTTCATATTATTTTCCCCCTTCTGTTGGCATCAGGACGCCGTTCCTGGGCTCGTATATCCGGCCTTCATGTTTGAGGGCATCGATAAGCTCCTCTAGTTTTATAGAAGAGATCCCCGCACCTTTGCCTTGCTGGGCCAGATGCCCGATCAAAGCAGTTCTGATTAAGGCAATGGTTATTATAATCGCTTGCCATCGTACCAGATCGACGTGCATCCGGCATTTGGCATCCCGAAATCATCAAGGGGCTCAAAGCCATCATATTCTCCGACAATCTTTCCTTCATAATACAGGATCATGTCGTCATCAAACATCTGGAAGGTAATTCCGTTCAAAATCTCTTCCTTTGTGAAAGTGGTATCGTGACCACCCATTGTCCCGGTTTTATCTGTTTCCCATTCTCTGTTGTCTCCGGTTTTAAACAGGACATCTTTTGTTATTATCCAGCCGTACATTTCACTCACCCTCCACCCATCTCCAGATCACGGTTGTGATATTGAGTGGTATACCTTTGCTTTCAAGGATCTCACATCTTCTTTTCAGCTCCAGGGCACTCTCTTTTGCATCTTTTGAATAAGCCCACGGCTGTTCATAGTGTTCTACTATGGCACCTTTCCAGTAAACGTATCCCACATGGTCTATAGTCAAGTTCTCTATGCCGTGGAGCCAGGGCTGCTTATATTCCCCGACTGCAACTGTTTCATGAAGTTTGTTGAATGCCTCAATACCCTCTGCTGTTAGAAAGCCGTTGACTGCACCCTCCACAAGGCTCAGATCACAAGGTGCGAGTTGGTTACCATCTGATGTAGCCTGCAGTATCTCTATTGCTTTATCGCAGGTGTTCTCTTTCATATATGTCCAGCCTCCTTCATGCTGAAGTGCCTGCAATCTCCGATAATCACATGGTCGAGAACGTCAATGCCCATTATCTTCCCGGTTTCCACCAGCTTTTTTGTAATCTCTATATCCTCCCTGCTCGGCGTGGGGTCGCCGGATGGATGGTTGTGAGCAACAATAATGTGTGCTGCCGACTCAATCAAGGCGGTGCGAAAAACTTCTCTTGGATGAACGACGTTTGCGTTGAGTGAACCAATGGATATAGTATCTTCCCTGATAATCTGGTTCTTGGTATCCAGGCACAGCTCCACAAAATGTTCCTTCTTTGATTCCCGCATTGTCGGATAAAGTCGCCTGTAGACATCTTCCGGTGAATTGATCTTGAACTTAGATGAGCTGTCAAACATTTCCAATCTCCTGGCCAGCTCAAAACAAGCCACAATCTGAGCCGCCTTTCCTGACTTGATGCCGTGAATTTTCATGAGCTGGGTCATATCTATTGCTGAGAGCTGTTTTAAGTCGAACTGCGACAGGACTCTCTGTGAAAGGTTAATTGCGTTCTCGGCGACCGAACCTGATTTGAGAATTATCGACAGGAGCTCGGCATTGCTGAGGGATGCTGAGCCATTCGACATTAGCCGGTTGCTCGGTCTGTCCTCTGCTGGTATATCTATAATGCGTAATCTGTAACTGGCCATATCATATCACCACATCTTTGTGTGGAGTTTTTTTTTAATCGACCAGAGCATCCTCTTTGTCCAGTCCTATGTCCGCAAGCATATTCTTGTTATATATCAGCATGGGGAGGTCTTTTCCGCATACATCTGGCACAAGTTTGATCCCTTCAAACTCATTTTTACTTACGAGCTCAACCAGCTTCTCTGGGAGTGTGTATCCTTTCTTTTTAGTATCTATCTTTTCAAATAATGCTTCAAGGCATGTCTTCACTCCCCGGAGTGGAATCTCTTCCCATTTGCAACTGCTGGAGCGCGAATATTTATCAAAATGCGATGTGTTTTTAAGATACTGCCCACCGCCAGCGTTTCCGACCACAAGCTGCATTTCAGGTAGTTCATTTAAACCTGTTTTTTCAACATAATTATCGATACTGTGTTTTGGCATCATGCCAATATAATAAGCCCTGATGATTTTGTTGCATATAGGGCAAATATATGCCGAAACGAGGTCAAATGTTAAAGGTGGCGGAGTTCCTTTCTCTTTTCTTGCCTGGTATGGCGTAAAGAAATGTATCTTTTTCTGATCGAGGTCGATTTTAATCATGAAAATCGACTAGATGTATGGATTTTTTGAGGTATTGAAATCAGGTGTTTTAAGACTTCATCCCTGGGATGATGCCTGCAGCCCCCTCATTTCTTTTCAAATACACCCAATCCTGTCTCCACTATCTTTTCCTTCTCGCCTTCATTCAGGTCAAAAATGCTTGTTAGTGGGATGCATTTGACTTCCCTTGTGATCTTCTCTTTCCCGGACTTCACTTCTTTCTGAATATTGAGAAGCTCGAATTCAATATAGTCGTCATTGACGGCTATAATCGTGCCCTTTGTCTCTCCGTCGCCAAGACCGTTTATTATGACCCGGGTCTTTTCCGCTTTATATTTCAGTAACAAATCTTTGAAATTCATCTTATCCTCCTTTTCCTTTATGAGTTGCAGTTGCACTCTTCAGGTTCTCAAATTTGCTTGTCCAGGTTTCCTTCTCTTTCTTTGGTCCCGAGGTACACGCAGGCGTCACCGTGGAGTTCGTATCAGGTTTAACAGCGGGCTCCTCAGGCTTTGGTTTCACCGGAACTACACTGAAGACCTTTCTCCAATCATCCTCGCCGGCTTTTCCCGGAGGTTCTGCGTTGCCTGTGTTCGTCTTCTCATGGTGCTCCCTGGGAACATCCTCACCTCTTCCCTCTTCTGGCTCTGGTATGTCCCCTTTAGTCAGCAGTTCCGAGCTACCGTCCTTCTTCTCGATGACAACCCACTTTTCATCTTTCAACTGTTTCTCGACTGCCTCCTGTATCTTTTCCTTCGGGACTCCCACCTCAAACGGAACTCCTTTCTCACTCGCCTCATGGTCACTTATCAGGCTGCCTGTATTGGCATTTGTTCCCATCTTGTCATCCCCGCGTGGGCTTTCAACAAACATGGGTATTCTTTCATCTGTTCTGTCTTTAGGTTTCATATCAATCTCCTTTTTATATACTCAAATTTATAATCTTATTATTCAGTCCGCGCAGATGATTAAGGAGCATCTGCACACCAATTATAGCGACTATTCTATTCCCCTTGTCTATCCTTCCCAGCCTCAAGGAAGCAGGATCCTGACAGGAATAACAAGTTGCATCGCCCGTATCTACCAGCTTTAGATTACCTTCCTTCGTAGGCATCTTGGGAAATGCCGAAATCCTCCTGCCGTCTGCTCTTAAATCAAGGAAATTGATATTCCTGGAGAACGCGTAATTTATCACCAACTCCCGGGTAGTATCATTGTCCACACACAACATGACAAAGTCATACCCTTTGAGTTGCGAGGCTGTTTTAATCCGCTTACTGATAGCTGTAATCCCGAATTGTTTAAACCGCTTAGCGACCGCCTGCGCTTTATTGAGCCCAACTTCATCGCAAACAAAGTTCTGGTACCTCATCTGGTCTACTTCCACAGAATCGTTATCCGCTATGGAGATCTCTATATTCGGGTCTATCTGTCCCTGGTCTATCGACTTGCACAGCTCTTCGACAAGATGAGATCCAATCCCTCCTCCCCCCAAAATAAGCAGTTTCATTATGCCATCACCTCAAGCCCAGGTTCCTGTCCGCTAAGCTCTAAAGTATGTACCTGGTCGGCAACCTTCAGGTCATGTGATAGCATCAGTAATCTTTTTGCCAGAGCATCTTTTCTGCCCCACTCACTGTTTGTCGGGGTTTCCATATCCACTATGCAGATGTATCTTTGCTTCTCTCCCGGCAAGATCTCATATACGGCCAGGGTCTTGGCATTGACTGTATAAGTCTTTCCGCTTGCGCCATTGACTAAAAAGCCATCCTTTAACTGCTTCGCTTTACTCACTTTGGCTGCGTGCTTAACGAACTCATCGGCCTTCCTGGACTTTTTGGTGTTCTCCTTGAGAACATGAGACTGGAGCTTCGCGTATTCTTTCTCGCCGTTCCGGATCAGATCGCCGATATCTTTTGGGGTTATGTCTTTGATAGCCCTGTAGAGCATCTTGATGGTCCTCTGCAAATATCCGCCGCCGCTATACCCGATCCTTGAGCTGTTAATCTCTTTACCTATATCGAAGAACGCCTGCAAGTTCTGGATCTTATAATCGACACCGTTGATAGTTGTATAATTTTTTCCCTTCACCCGTTTCAGGGGTAGAGATAACAACATCTTTTCCTTTTTCACTGGCAGGGAGTTGTCTTCGGTGATATCAATCTTTAACTCAAATGACATCCCGCCACTTGCGAGCGTTTTCTGCAATGCGAGATTGACACTTGCGCTATAAGCCAGATATGCATCAAAGGAAGTCTGGTCTATGTAAGATAAAGCTTTGAATATGATCTCAACCAGGTCATCCTTGCGAATCCTGCGGTCATTGATGAAGATATTATTATTCTCACTTTTTATGTGGAGTTTTACCTTTCCGATATCTATTGTCTCATCGCCTACGAAATTGCACACATAGGATATCTTGTCTGAGTAGAAATTCTGGCTTGCCTGGATGTTCAGGATATAGCAAATGAAGTCCTGTACTATCCTCCTGAAGTCCGGTTCCAGTTGCAGATGAACCTGGTTTCTCATCACAAACTCACCCAGCTTGTGGTTTTTAATTCTAATGCCTTCACATTCGATGCTGTTCTTCGTGAAGGTTATTCCCTGCCTGACAACCTTCCCTTTCTTAAACTGCGTATCAATGTTCCTGGCCAGACTCTTCTTTGCCTGCTCTTCCTGGTCCTTTCTTGCAGCACTCATCACTTCAATTCTGATCAAAGCCTGTTTTTTATTAAACTCATCAGCATTGAGTAATATCCACCTTCTCCCATGAACAGGGTTATCAGCAAATAATCTCCTGGATAAGACCTTCAGTTCGTGGTGGCCAATCTTCTCAAACAATGTATCGTCAAGCCATATCTCCGTATCTTCTGAGTAGCCGACAGGCAGATATATTTCCCGATTCAGGTCAACATAATTATATTGCACATCCTTCGGCCTGAAGCACCTTATCATGAGTTCGCTGCTCTGTATGGTCTCATCCCACGTGCCGCCGTATCCGCTCATGCAGCCCCCAGTATGCTTCTTCTGATAATTGTTCGTCCTCTGGATTATGGCCAGACGCCGGTTATTTCTCTCGAATACTTTGACGATTCTTGCGATATTATCTCTTGATACCTTTACCTCCCGTTCGAACTTCTGATAATCCTCATTGAATAGCCAGAAAAGCGCATGGAGTTGAGAATCTATCAACCGTGTCTTCATGTCTTTCCATTCAGTCTTCTTTCCTTCATCATTCGAATAAAAACCAGAATAACGACTGCTATCACAAGACTCACCCAGATTCTTCGGGTTATTATCGACGAACCGGTCGCATATCCTGTCCTTCAGCTCATCGAGGTTATCTGCCCTGTGCTTGATATCCGCATCCAAAGTCCTGTATTGGGCGATCGAATGGAGCGTATATACTTCCGGCGGCAGGTTATCAAAAGTGATCACCGTCTTGAACAATACCCTGCACGGTGTTGGGAATTCTGCCTGAATATTCTTGATTATGATCTTATGATTTTCATCATGGCTTACGCAGATGGACTGTCCTTTCTTGATGCATCCAATGTAAAGTCCTGATCTTTCTATGTGCCCCTGTTCACTTTCTATCAGAGCAAACTCTTCCTCCGAAATCGAAAGCGAGTGCAGGGCATTGAAAACTCTCAGTGCATTAATATCCATTTTTTGATACCTCTTTGATTTGTGGTATTTTGTTTGGATATTTTTTTCAGCACTTTTAATTTATATCGTACCCTTCATCTTTCAACATCTTGATTGTGAAATCCCTGTAGGAAAGCCATTTTTTCATATCAATTTCCTCGTACTCGCTGTGGTCAATTCCCTGGTTTATGGCATTAGATTTTGCATTCATGAGTTGCCTCATGTACATATCTATAGTTCCATCACATCTCAAGAGGGTGATCCTGGGCTGCTTCTTTTGTTGAGGTCTCAGTATCCGGCTATATGCCTGTATCTGGCGTGCCGGAGTCCAGGACGTGTCAGCTATTACCACAACATTAGCTTCAGGGATGTTCAAGCCCGTGCCGCCGCAGGTTGTGGTTGCCAGAAGTACGTCCGTTCCGTTATTCTTGAAATCATCCAGCAAATAGTTCCTGTCCTCTATCCCCTGTTCGCCAATGAATACATGCGATGCAATGTTGATTTTCTTGAGTTCCACCTGTATGAATTTCTGGAATTCCGGACGCTCGGAGTATACAATGATTTTTTCTTTGTTGGCGATGGCTTCTTTTATCAGTTCCAAGGTTTTTGCCTGTTTTGTTGTGAGGTCTCCTATCCATTCAAACCCTGTAAAGTTTGTTGAAGGGCTCTGCGGAATCGTGGATGCAAACTGGAGTTTGGTCAGGTGCGCCAGGATTATCATCTGGTCGATTTTGTGCCCGCCTTCTTTTTCCAATTCAAGTTGTTGTTTGAACCAGTTCGCAAATTCATCAAGCCATTTCTTGTAATGAGCGACCTGTGCAGCATCAGGCTTGATTATCATTTCCTCGATTTTAGCATCCGGTATTTTAATGCTTTTAGTTACATCAGGTTCATCCCGTGTGCGCCGGATCATTTTCGGTGCAAGCATTGCATGCCATTTTCTGATATCTTTTATTTTCGGCATCTCACGGGATTTTCTTCCGGAGTCCAGCGTTTGCTCAAACTGGGGAGTTACCCATTCGATGCTAACGAAATCTTCTTTGAACTGGCGCGTGCCCGATGTGTATCCATATCCATTCGGTCTGGAAACAGGTGTATAATAGCCGTACCTGTTCAGTTCTGTACCATCACCCCAGCCAAATGTAAGAAGACTGAATATGTTTCTCGGATAATTTGCGATTGGAGTTCCTGTACTGATGAGTTTATACCTGGATTTCAGGCATCGCACAGCAAGAGCCTGTTTACTGCCCTGGGCTTTGATGCCATGCCCCTCATCGATGGCTATGTATCCAAATCTCCTGCGCAATGCTTTTCCAAACGTCTTTTTAGTTTTATTGTTCAGGGGTCTCCATAGTTTATTGTATGAGATAATATTGAATTTCTTTAAATTCCTCAGGTCTTTTTCATCTTCAATTACTTTATAATCAGTTATCTTGAGTGTTTTGAATTCCTTGATGAAACTATCTTTAAGCCGTGCCTCTACAACAATGAGATTATGTTTGCAGCCGTACAGGAGCCCAAGCGCAATAATGGTCCGAGTCTTACCCAATCCCATTTCGAAGCAAAGGAGATTCGAATCTTTCAGGGACATCCTGGCAACATCATCTCCCTGGAATGGATAGAGCCAATCGATGCCAAGTTTTTCGAGTTGTTTAATTCGCTGTTTATACAGACTTCTGCAGGCAGTTCTAATACCGTTTTCAGCGTTAAGCTCTATCAGTTTGCCGGGTTCAAAGTCTTTAAGTATGAAATTACTCATGTCGAGGTATTCAAGATCACGAGTGTTTCCAGAGTCATCTGTTATTTCAAGTGCATCCCTATACGGTGATTTTGTAACAATGTACTCTTTATCAGCAGTAATTGTCATGGTCCGGTGAGCGACATTATTTATCGCGATGAGTACATCACCCGGAGATGGGGTTTTCACAGCCCGTTCCATGCTTTCCTGATAGATCCACTGTTCAAAAGGCGTCATCTGCCTTTTCAGCCATTTCTTTTTATTCCGGATCCAGTTTAATATCTGGGGATCGATTACTGTCTCCATTCCAAGTTCTTCGGCTTTTTTCTTCAGTTCGTATATCCTGTCCGGGTTCTCGATGATATTAGACCTCCGGGTATACATCTTGAATTCCGATACGTTGGTTTTTGTTGCGTTGTTATATGCCTCACCGAAGCCGTCCATGATTTCCTGGTTTTTCAAAGCTGCAAGCAGTCCATTTGGCTTTATGCGGATCTGTGATGCATTTCCACTGAGGACTATCCTGGCACAATCCTTTTCAGTAATTGGCAGCGGTTTGAAATATAGTGTGGATTCGGTCTCTTCCTCATACTTCTGGAGTACCAGGTCTTCAAGTGGATATTCTTTCAAATTGTTTTCGAAGAATTTGTTGAGGTCGGTTTCATGACCCGAAAGTCTCCATGTGGTTATTGCATCATCAAGCTCTGATAACGAGTTTAGTTTCAGATGAATAAGCTCGCTATCGTTACTGTTTCTGCCATAGTAACGTGCAAGCCTGTAAATTACAACAGAACAATGCCATTGCGTACCGTTTTCTTTGAATGCTTCTTCAGGAAGGTCTATTCGCATTACTTTAGTTGCGTGATCTTTTATCCAACGTTCGAAGGTGAGAGTGCTCTCATTTTCAAAAAAAGATGTTGGAACCACAGCCCCAACATATCCCCTGGCTGCCCTGATTGCTACTTCCATAGCGGCCATGTGGCTTAGTATAGATGAACCGGGGCCCAGTTTTCCCCAGCCGGCATTCTCCAGTTTCATATTTTTCTTTTCTATCTGGATGGAGAACGGGGGGTTTATCAAGCAGAAATTTACTTTATTATCAAGTTCTGTGTGGTTACTGAGATCGTCGTTAATTATATTAGCATCAGGATAAAGCGTCTTTACCATACGGTATGCGTTATCCTCAAGCTCAATGCCCGCTATCCTGCATGACGGCGAAAGATACCTGAACATCCCGCCGACACCGCAGCTATTGTCAATGATAATAGGGTTCAGGTTCGTGGAATCCAGTTTCAGCAGCCGAGTGATGAACTCTGCAATCGGCGCTGGGGTGAAGAACTGACCGAGGTGAGCGGCGCGGCGCCTGTGCGAATCAATCAATCCTCTGTCATTCTCAATTACCGCAGTTTCTCCGAGTGTTTTATATCTCTCGATAATAGAATTTCTGTCAAAATTTCCGGACTCGATTTCATCCCAGAGAGGTTTATTGGGATTATTTTCATCTATTCCAGGGAATTGCTTTGCATCAGATATGATCTCAGGAGATGATGGCGCTGTAATAATAGTAGTTTCAAGTGTGATGCCTGATGCCTGAGTTTTATCTTCAGGTTCAATTATCTGGTCTGTTTTGAGATCAGTATTTACAGGTGGAGTGCTTTTAGTTGCCTGTGGTGTTTGCTCTCCCGGTCGCAGTTTTTTGAAAACGACAGGCTCTGCATTGTTTTTCGTTTCGGTATCAACAAACTCAAATAAAAGCATCTGTTTCATTAGGTATCAACTCAAATGATTTTATGGAAATTTTTCTCCGTAAAATTGTGGTTGAGAAAAACTTAGCCGGAAGTTATTGATAATACTTCGTTGAAATAACCGCATCTATCGAAGAGATATCAAGAACCTCCATAGTGGGCAAATTTTGAGAATCGTCCCCCACACCTGATAGGTGTGGGTAATTGACCTCTCGTGTTCATCATGCTACCTCCGCTGCTACCCTGGTTGGGGGCAGCAATGTCCCGAACAAATATGCTGCAGATTCCTTGATGGTGCTTGGGTGCTGTTTATACCACTGTCCAAATATCAGCGCGAGTTCTGATTGGTCTACATAAAGACCGAAGTCCGCTTCTGATAAATACCAGAGGCTCAACGATATGCGCTTGATATGCCGCTTATGCTTCTGGTAGCACTCCTTGATGTCTTCTTCTCTGACATGCGATAACCAGTTAACATGTGAGAACTTGTATTCCTTATTATGGTCGTCCCAAGCCATGTCAGTCTCCATGACTCCTTCGAAATCCTCAACGATCTTCGCCTTCTTCTCCTCAGGCACATCTGGCGCGATTTCCAGAGTGCCGACTACGAATGTTTCCCCTGACATATTCAATCACTCCTTGTTTGGTTTGTTTATGGGGAGGGCAGAATCTTCGAATAAGTTAGCCGCAGTTGGGGCTGATGTCTATTGGCGGCTCTTGAGCGCTCTAACTCACTTCTTTGTCATTACTCATGTCTTTCACATCCTACTAGTAAATCTTTCAATACTCCCAGCCGCTGGCTCTGCTGGCCTTCGCTCTACGCACGTGATGCGAACAAAAAAAGATTGAGAACTCTTAATAATTGTACAGGATTTCGCCAAGCCTTCCTTCACATTCAAGCCATTATGACAATGATAATATTAATCTCCAGTCGAAATGGTGCACTCCCATTTAATTCAACTCATGCTTTATTATTCTATCATTATGTTGATAACAATATTAATCTCCAGTCGAAACGATACACTACCCGCATTTGATTTCTCTTCCATCCAAAAAAATAAGAGGAAAAAATCATACTGCTTTTAATCTGCCCATCCTTGCTTCGTATGCCATACCTCCATCCATCATGTCTTTTACTAAGGTCATGGCTGTATCCGGAGAAGCTAGTTTACGCTGCACAAGCCGGTCAGCAAAAGCATTTCCACCAACTGTGCCGTCTTCGGACAGAGAACACAGCTCTTTCAGGAGGTTATACATTGCTTCTGTTTTTGATTCTTTTATTTCTTGCGTCGAGTTCTGTGCTACTGGAGATGTAACTGGCGGTAATATGGAGGTTTTTACCTCTTCATTTGGGGCCATAGCTGGTTTCTTCGCACTTCCATCACCATCATTCATTCCGGGTTTGTAATCGTTGGAGATCTCTTTGCCTATTGCTACTCGAACCATGCGCTTGAGTTCATCGATCTGCGGATTGTAGATGGATATCACAACTTTCTGTTCCTCTGTATATTTTCCTGCGGACATAAGCTCTTTCAGGAATTTTATTCTTTCAACTGTGCATTTTGCAGTTTCACCAATCCAGGTGTCGACGATTTCCCTGGTTACAACATGGAGGTCCTCTGGCCTGATGCTGACATAGCAGCCACCATCCTGCGGTTTATAGATATTGATCTTACCCACAACCGCTGCAAAGACGGGTATTCTATTTGAAAGTTGCCGGAATATTGCTGCAACCTCTGGCTGATATTGACCTGCTATAATGTTGATCGCCCCTGTCGGGTCAACAAGTCTACCCTTAATGAAACTGGCATTCTGCGTATCTATTTCGTCAACCTCTGTTAGCGCGCCGCATAAAAATACACGGTTAATCTTAGCGCCAGTAGGTGATAAACAGTACGAAGGAGTGAATCTGTTGCCCTTTGCATCTTCCTTTTTCTCCAACTGTAATTCTGTGTGGGATAACTCCTGGGCAAAGATTCTGATAGCCGGCTCTCGCTTGAACTGCTGCTCTGCCATTTAAATCGCCTCCATTGATGCCAGTATTGCGTCTGAATTCAAGGAGGTTGTCTGGAGAACCATAGATTTTATGATAAGATATCTGCCTGTGGAGTTGCCTTTCACATGGTAATATTTGCCCATCAATATGTCTCTGATAGCTTGTGCGACTGCATTCTGGTCAAGGGCTGCTATTGCCATCTCTTTTGCTTTGGCGAGGTCGATACCTGTTATCTTGAAAGTCTGCTCTGCATCGAAGAGAAGTTCTTTTATTTCCTTACCATTATCGAGGACCGCCTTGATTCTCAGGTCGAATATCCCCTCCACCTTACCATGTTCGCCGCAAATACCGTTTTTTATCTGTCTGTTGCATTCAGAGCATCTCTTGATGAGTCCCGTGCCCGATTGAACGCTGACGATTGCACCTGTAAACTCCTCTTCCTGCCTGACGGTTATATCGGAGGGGATTTCTCTGATTGAAGTTGCCTTGTTGAATTTTATCTGAAATCTCTCATTATATACATCCGTTACGGCATTTTTGATCTCATAGCATTTCCCTTCCAGCATCGGCTGAAGACCAGATGACTCCCACATAGTGAATCTGATAATCCCCGATTCATCACCAATCAAACCTGCCTGGGTTATCTTAGCAGAGACGTTTTCCCATAGCTGGAGTAGTTTTACTTTGAGGGTCATCCATTTGCCGCTCTCTTTTATATCAGCAATCCTGGTGAGAGCTGAATTGCCCTTTAAAATATTAGAAGGGTCAATACCTGCCGATTCGGATAGAGCGCGGATTACACTCCTTTTCGCTTCGTTTCCAGTTACCTTGAATTGCTTAAGGGCGTTCAACCTGGCTATGATCTGTTCAGGTGTTGCTGTAACACCAATGTCCTTTAAAGCGGCTTGGATATCTGCCGCATCGTTGTTTGACATTTCAATATCACCAATTATTTGTATGGATTTATTTGAGAGAGGTCACATGACCTATTTTGATAAACAAGGTCGGGACCGGCGGCAATTATCGGCACCTACATGGCTGCCAGTGCAGATGAGAGCGGCTGCGGAAGCACCGAGACTGACGGCAGGCCTGGTGCTGGTCGGTGCCTTTGTGTGCGGCAAGACTTCCTGACATATTATATTCCGCGCTCTTCGCCCAGCGATGTAGCTGCGTTACTATTTGACTCTGTATCCTGCCAAAAAACCGGCCTTCTTAACCCTGTATTGCAAGGCGCTGCGCGCTTAACTTGAAGTGCCGAGCCGCATGGAAGAGCTGCTGCGCATGATGACCGCCTGCCCCGCGCCACATCTCCAACACCGGTGATCATGGGAAACGAGGATCCGGGTTTCAAGGGAATAAACAAAACATTAACTGGCCCGAGCAACCCCGAAGCCATATGGGTGAGAGGGTTGGGGTGCGGGGAAGGG